>Ga0307379_10000412_pt1 | contig 72736 bp, 39 predicted proteins | sample UN2MG_FD_202237 | JGI IMG/M metagenome (GOLD analysis project Ga0307379, IMG submission 202237) | Soil microbial communities from Risofladan, Vaasa, Finland - UN-2 | ecosystem: Environmental > Terrestrial > Soil > Coastal area > Acid sulfate soil | place: Finland: Risofladan, Vaasa | collected... | reverse complement strand
CCCCAGCGACCTGATCCTCTGTCGCCCATTCGTAAGTCTTTGCCGGAAGGACACTTCGGATACGGCTGCGACAGAGGATCACCTGGCCCCCCTGGGGAATTGATCCCCTGTCGGCGGTGCGAGAGGCGATTGCGGCTGAACGCCAACTCCCCGTCCCCTCTTGTCAAGAGCCGTCTCTAACTCATTCTTCCGTCGCCTCTTGCGTCTTCTTGTCGTGCCAGGCGTAGGCCTCGGCCTACTGGGTCTGAAGCGTGCGCACCGCTATCAGGGTCCTGCCGCCTTCCTCCTTCTCGTAGGCGCACAACAGCTTGCCTGCACCGTTGCCGGCCAGGGCCGGACTGCACTCGTCGGCCGGGCTCGCCGCCACCGCGACGCCATCCTTGTCCATGGGCTCCCAGCCGTCCACGCGCGCCGCCAGGATGTCGCCGTTGATCAGATCCATGCCGCTCGCGCCGCCGGTGTGATAGCGCTGCCACACCGCGACGCAGTATTGCCCGTCCGGGGCCAAGGCGCTGCCGCCATACGGCCACACCTCGGCGATGTTCGCCGAGCCGCGTGTGCCGTGGCCCTTCTTGCCCATGCTCGTGTCGAGCCAGTTGGCTGGCACCCCCTTGGAGCGGTCCTCCGACGGCGAGTCGCGTTTGCCTTCGGGGGTGATTCTGTAGAGCTTCTGGGCGGCCACGCTGCGGCCCCACCAGTTGGGAGGGCCCCCATGACACACCATCAGCCAACCCTTTTCCTCGGGCATGGCACAGATGGAGTATCGGGTGGCCTCCCACATAAAGCCCGGCTTCGACAGGGGCTTTGCGGCCGTGTCCATGCGCAGCCAGCTCTTCGACTGCCCAGCAGCCATTACTCCGTTGCTGCCGATTGTGGAGTAGAGCAGCAGGTGCTCCTTGCCGTTCCAGGCGATCCGGGGACTTGCACCGGCGATGACGACAACGGGCTGCCCCGCGGCGCCGTCCGGCCCGATCCGTGCCGCAAGGACCTTCGCGGTCGTCTCGTCGCCCTGGAATGCGTGCCAGACGGCCAGGAAGCCCTTGTCGTCGGCGGCGACGTCGGGCATCGCCTGCGTGCGCGGAGCGGCGGCAATGGCGATCGGCTGTGCGTCGAGGACTTTCCCCTCCGGCGACACCCGTGCCCCCAGGACGTCGCAGTCCTTGCCGTTGCGCAGGTCCTGCCAGACCACCAGGAAGGCCCCGCCGAAGAACGCCACCCGGGGGTTCTCCTGCACACCCGTCTTGCACGGCGCGATCTCGATGCCCTTGGGGTCGAGCGCCCTGCCGTCCAGCGCCACGCGGGCCGCGTAGACCCTGGAATTCCCTCCGTCGCCGTGCCAGCCTTCCTGCCAGGCGACCAGGTAGACGTCCTTGCCGAAGGCAACGGCGGGCGACGCTCGCAGGGTCCTGCCGGGACCGTCGGACATGAGCGTCACCTCGTCCCCGACCTTGATCGCGCCTGCCGGCGCCTCGCCGCAGAGGGCGAGCACGGGCCAGGCGAGCAGGAACAACACGGCGAAAGAGGTCGCAGCAGCCGGCCTCATCGCTTCACCTCCTTCTTGTTGTACGCCCGCCAGACCCCAGATTGGTCCGCCCACCCCGTTATGAATACTCCGCCTTTCGAGTCGACGCCTGCGCAGTTGCACAGGTACAATCTCCACTGCTCCCCTGGAACGCCCACGGCGTTGAGCTCGTTGGGGCCAAACGGCTGGGGCTTGGTCTGCGGTCTCCTGGCGGCGAACACCGTCCTGACCCATCCGTCGCCGTCAAGCCGCAGCCAGCGAAAGCGCAAGTGGTCGGGTCCCCAGACCCAGAGGGCGTTGTAGAAAGGATCGTAGAGCCCGCGTATGCCCGAGTTGCCCCCGGCGTGGGTCAGGGCCGGGCCGTCGGTCTCTTTTCCGCCGCGCTTGTACTTATCTGAGTGAGCCTTGATGCCGCAGACCCGGGTCAGCTCGCCGGTCTTCAGGTCGCACCTGAAGACCCCCTTGAGGTAGTAGAAGCTGGTGATGTAGAGCGTGTCGTCATTCTCGCCGAGGCTCAGCAATCCTTGGGCCATGGCAAAAACCAAGCAGTTGTCCCTATCCTGATCCACGAACTTGAGGGGTACCGTCGAAACTGTCCCGTTCTCGAGCCGGCGCAGGGCCCGGTCCGTTCTCTCGTCCTCAAGCCAGAAGAACGTCCCCTGGGAGTTGCAGACCACGCCCCGGCAAAACGACTGGAACGTCGCCTCCTTCGCCGGGCCATCCTGCGGCTTGCTCCGCTTGTCGGGAGCCTTGTTGGGAATGCCGGCGACCACCTCCACCCAGCGCGAGCCGTCGGGCTTCTCCACCACCCGGCGCAGGCAGTTGGGCCCGGTGAGGTAGAGCGCCTTGTCCTTCGGGTTCCAGATCGGCGCGCCTGCCTGGCACTGTTCCATCGGTCCCTCGATCAGGCCTCTCGTCTCCATAACCAGGCGAAGCATCCCGTCGGGGGTCACCTTCACGAGTTTCTTGACTGCAGCGCCGACCAAGCCGCAATTCAGGTACACTGTGCCATCCCCTGCTTCCACGCACCCGCTGGGGCGTTGGAGCCCGCCAACCTCGCGCGCCGGGCCTTGGCAGAACCGGGAACCGGCCGTGTTGTTGCCGGCGAAACGGTCCACCACCCAGTCGCCGATGCTGTCGTCGAATACGACCTCGGGAAGGTTGTCCAGGTCCGGAGCGCCGTGAGCCGGCGCAGGCGCCGCCGGCTTGTCCTCTGCCCTACTGTACCCGGCCGCCCAGAACGCTGCGCCGGCGGCCAGCGTTGCGGCAGCGATCCCCAGTCCGATCTTCACGATCACTGCTCCTTTACTGATTCAGTGGGAACAGGTGTCAAATCTTCAAATATCAATTATCGCCTCCTTGAGGAGGTCGTGACGGAGGCGGCGGTTGCGACGGCGCGGCTCGCCGCCCTCCCCCAATGCTATCGCGCGAGATCGGGGATGTCAAGAGGCGCGAAGGCCCCTGTTCAAGGTGCCAGGCACCGCCCCCCCCTGCGCCCCCGCGCCCCCGTTCACGGGTTAACACTGAGCACGGTTTCAATCGGGGCTCGGAACACCCAGGCCGTGTCGAGTGCCGGAAGGAAGTTGCAGTCGAATCCGCCGAAGTAGACGCACCCGCCAGCGTCTCCCGGGAAGGGCGAGATTGCATAGGCTCGCGGAGCCACCAGCTTGGGCTTGCCGGGCTCCCAGCGGCCGTTGACTTCCTTCAGCCGATAGCTCCGATCGGCTTCACGAATCAGATACGAACCCCCCGCATACCAGCCAGAGAACGTGTTGGGGCGGTATGTCTTGTCCCTTCCTCCCTGCTCGATCCGGGCCTCCACGCCCAGGATGTGGACGGTGCGTCCTGTCGCGGGGTCTTTCAGCGGCAACATGTCGCTGTAGGCTGCGATGATGCTGCCGTTGATGTCGCATCCCCAGCTTCTTGCCAACAGCGGGCGAATTCTCAATTCGACGGTCGCCTTGCAGCGGTCGTTTGGGTCGAGACGGATGATTCGATCCGTGTGCGAGAACAGAATGGACTCGCCGACTCCGTTCGGAGACGGCACGGCGGTCAGCCCGCGGATGCCGCCAAGTTCCCAGTGCTCGCGCGTGTTGTCGGAATAGACCTTCTCCCAGGCTGGAGCCAGTCCGTCAGTTCGACGATGGACTGAGACGCCCGCCGATGCATAGAGACGGCCGTTGGCTTCGGCGAACGACATCGGCCGGATGGTCAGGGGTCCGAGTTCCGCTTTCTCGTCCCAGCGGATCTTGCCGGGCTGCGTGGCATCGTAGACGCCGCTGTAGATGCCCAGAGCGCCGGCGGCAACGAAGATGCGGTCAACTCCAGTTCGCTGATCGCGATGGACGATCAGGGCGCGCGTCGAGCGTCGGTACTCGGGGTCGCCCTGCAGGGTCGTCTTCACCCAGGTATTGCCGTCGTCGTCGCGAGTCCAGATGTTGGATTGAGGGTGACCGCCCTGAGTATCGGAAGCCGCCAGCAGCAGATTCACGGGCGCCGCGAGTGCTTTGCCGTCGCCATCCGTCGTGAATGTCACGGATTTCAGCGCCGTCACGCGCAGATGCCCGGGTCCCAGGGCCAGGTCAACCTTCCAGGTCCCATCTCGTGAATCCAGGACGAGCACCTGTGACCAGGGGATATTCTCGTATCCACGCGTGTCCATCCAGTACCCGTTCCCTGCGTACAGGCGGCCTTTGTGCGCAGCGAGATGCACGATTTCCGTGCCGCGGATGGGCTTGCCGGTGGATGCGTCGTTCATGCCCGCCTTGAAGGACTGCTCCCATCCGCGGTCGTTCCCCGGTCGGGCGTTGGGAACCTGGCCGGCCGGTCCATCGCCCGAGCAAAGCTGAGCGACAAGAAGCAGGGCGGAAGCCGCCATGGTCTTCGTTGTCACGCCACCTCCGTTCTCACTTTGCGAATGTCATCCGCCTCGCATTCTAGCAGACACCCCCTCACCGCTCAAGCCCCGCGCCGGGGCAGCTTGCGCCCCCCTCCATACCCATAGCTGGACTCGCCATCTGGCGATTCTCGGGCATCCGGCTCAGATTCGGATGGGTTTCTCCATTTCCGGCGCCCCCATTTGGCCATTCTCGCCCTTCCGGCTCAGAGTCGCCCAGAGTCGCCTGTTTCCCGACTCGAGAATCGGCGATTCTCGGCCTTCCGGCTCAGAGTCGTCCAGACTCGCCAGAGTCGACCACTTTTCCGCGCGGTGGGGTCAGGTCTTCACTTACAACTTTACGGCAAAGCACCCAACACGTTGTGGCTATCCCCGGAGCAAACCACAACTGGCTGCAAGTCGTCCAAGTCGGCAGGTCTATGGGCGAGGTCCCGTGAGCGCCCGTGGCCGCAAGATCTCGCGTCGTCCGGCCGCGGGCTTCTGCACGCAAGTCGCCAGACGCGAGGCACAAGACCGCCTGAGCTACTCCGCCGAAGCGGCTACGAAGCTCCGCGAAGGCGGAAGCCGACGCTGCGAACTCACTCCTCGAAATGTCGTCGCCAGATGCAAACCACTGATGTCGCGCCTCTTACGTCTCTGGGCTGTGCCTGGTACCGCGGTCACTAGCCGAACTCAGCGCCCAAGATAGCGCAGGAGTTTCTCGAAGGCTTCCGGCTGAAATGGCAGCACCTCGTAATAGCGCAGACTCGGTGGAAGATCACTGGGCACAAGAGATCCCACTGCCAATGTGATGATGTTCCCCGATTTCCTCCCCGATCGTTTCTCGTTGATGAAGAAGCCCCATTCTGCCTCGACCCAAGACGACTGGACATTCCCAATTGAACTAGTCACCACGATCATGTATTGGGCCTCATCAAGCGCCCGATCAATCTCCCTTCGGTAGTCTGCACTCCCTAGCTCAGGCAGCGACTCCTTGCTAAAGAAGATCGGGACACCACGGGCCTTGAGGAACCGGTAGACCTCCGTTGCATACTGGTAGTCTGCATGATTGGCACTGATGAAAACTTCTGCTTTCCTGCTGGCAAACTTGGCCTTCTCCTCATACGCGTCAAGCGCATTGGCAATCTCATCCGCCACAGGATCGTGCGCGTGCGGCGCACTAAGCACAATCAGCGATGGTAACAAGCTGCTCTGGGCGTGTTCCTGGAGGGCCCGCAGGGTATTGGTGGCAATGTCCGGGGCTCCCATCCCGTAGTTGGTCCCCACGAGTGGGAGTGCCACACTCGTATGGCCCGAACTCGACGCCATGCGCAATGCCTTGCCAAGCAGGGAGATCAGATCGTCGCCCTGGAGCCGCCGTTTCCAATCCATTGTGCAAGCATGGTACACTTCCTTGGCTGCCAAGGTCCCAGCAGGCGTTGATACGACCTCACCGAATTCGATATGCCTGCCCCGTGCCTGACGCCGAAACTCCTCCCCCGCGGCTTGAGCAACAGATGCGGCGGTGATGGTCGTCATATCCAGATGAGAGTCGTTCGTCACCATGATCGCGTCGACGATCAGCTCTTGCAGCGGGGCACCAACAAGGACAATTCGCGTCCTCTCAACGGTCCATGCACGGAGAGACGGCAATTCGGCTGCGATCTCTCGTCTGCGGAGGACCGGCCCTTCACAGATTTCCCAAAGCGAGTCAAGGACGAGCTCTTGGTCTGTCTCACGGTTCGCCAACTCACACTCGCCATGCCGAACAGAGGGAGCATCGGGTACTGAAGCCCTAGTCGGGGTGGTGCCCTGGAAGCAATAAACGCTGTCACCGTAACCGGCGTACAGGACGAATCCGTCGATGGCTCTGAGTGCCGTCCTCGTGAGTTCGGCGAGTCGGCGGCACTTCATGCCATCGAGTTCTCGGTGTGGAGCAACTCTCGCCGTGACCGGCGAGGGCATTTCATCATCATTGTCCCTCACCTCACCAAGTAGGGCTTCGGTCGCCTCGACGAGAATCGGCGCTTCTGCGGCTACATGCCCTTGTTTCGCCAAGGCAATGAGGCGTTCCGCGAGAGCAACCCGAGTAGTGCCAGGGTCGTCCTTCGTGCGTGTCGTCAGAAGCTGCAGAACCTCAATGTCATGGCGTTCCCCCATGAGGTAGTCCGACAGGAGACAATCCACTGCGAACCAGAACCACTCGCGGAGCAGTTCCGTTGCGTCGCTGCCATCGGGCGGCTCTCCCGCTCGCGCCTTGCGAGTCACTCGGGCCGCAACACCGGCCATCGGACTTGGCAGCATCTCCATTGCGCGCTCCAGTTCCGCGACAAGTTCCCGCGCTTCCGGGCAAAACTGGCGGCGCGCCACTTCTGGGGCTTCAGATAGAGACAAGCCCGGAGGAGCCAACATCCCTTGGGTGATTCCCACGTCCGTCTCGACCCGGACAGAGACCATCTGTTGGGCATCAACGGCGAGCGTAACTCGGACCGGACCAGCATCCCTCCGTGGCCCTGTGATACTGACACGACCAATCTTCGTATTCTGGTCGAAGCTGCCCTGGAACACGTCCAGCGGGATCTCCGCTTGCGTTGCGGTTGTCCCAAAGTCTCGCGTGACTTCACATGGGATATGGCTGGCCTCAGGGATCAGCGTTGAGAAGTTGCCTTCAGCAGTGCGCAGCCCAATGGCATGAGGTGTCACGAGGTTGAGCACCATCTCGCCCCCCTCAAGGCGCGAGTCCTCAGCCGCCGCTAAGACTGCCGCGCCGCAAGCAACCGCACACTCAGGGTCTGTGGGCCAATGTGGCTCCATACCAGTTGCGTCTGCAACCAGCCTCGCTACGGCCGGCATTCGCCCGCCACCACCACTAGAGAATACCCTGCCTATGTCTCGCTTGGCCAGCCCGGATCGGGCGATCACCTCCTCGACGATCTGAAGAATCCTCTGGAGGAGAGGCGCGCAGCCGGCCTCGAACTCGGCCCGACTGACTTCGATGTCAATGTGCCGGCCGGGAACCACGTCCGCGACCGCTACATGACACTCGGTCGTATACGAGAACCCCCCCTTCGCCTGGGTTGCCTGTTCACGCAGCTTCGCCATCGCTCGAAGCCTGACTGGCTCATCAAACTCGCTGAGGTCCAGACCCGCCCGGTCAAGAATGAGGCTGACGAGCGTCTCATCGAAGTCAATGCCCCCCAAGTGGTCGTCGCCACCCGTCGCAATGACATCTACCGTCATCCTCTGGCCTTCCAAGGCCACATGGAGCACTGTTACGTCAAGAGTTCCACCCCCAAGATCGAAAACCGCCACGCGTTCGTCCTTCGCCTTCTGACCGATACGGAAGTCATAGACCAGCGGCAGGACGACCGTGTCGGGGATCAACCGCAAGACCTCGATCCCCGCTTTCGCTGCGGCTTCGCGCAGAGCCGCGATCTGAGGGTACTTGAAGCAGTATGGATGGGTAATGACAGCACCTGTGGGCTGCCACACACCCGTGGGGGACCTCCGCTGGACATCCGAAACCAGGGCAGCCAGTATGCTTGCAGCGATCTCGGTTGGGGTCATCACTTCCCCCCCAAGCGAGACGGTGTAGCCTTCTTCGCCCAAGTGGCGTTTGATATTCTGCACAACGCGAGCGGGGCTTAGCGAGCCCCTCCTCAGAGCCAAGTCCCCGACCAGGATCTCCTTCGAGTCTGTATCGAAGTAAGCGGCCGACGCCATTTGACAGCGCCCGGTGCGAAGTTGGAGCGGTATTGGGCCCGAACGGTTCCAGCGAGCGATGCGCGAGCAGCTAGTGCCGAAGTCGATCCCGAGTACTGGATTCGTCTCATCGTCCATTGCTGTGGCCCTACGTTCAGGTGGAGACGTACCCGATGTCGGTCTTCCAGGCGAAGGGGAAAGGGGACGTTCTGCCTTCCCGCTGCTCAAGCAACACCCCCAGCCGCTTGGCATTCTAGCAGACCGACCACTCACTTTCAAAGGCGCCAGGCTCAATTCCTCGCCGCGATTGTGTCCGGGCCAGGAATCGGTATACTCGGGGCCAGGCTGTGCCGACCAGTGGTGAACAGGAGACTTCACGATGTCCCTCGTCGCGAAGCTCCGGCTTCGCGATGCGCATCCCCGAAGCTCCCGCTTCAGCTCCCTTGCGGCAGGAGCCGCACGACGCCCGCTGCGAAGCCGGAGCTTCGCAACGAGAAGCGAGGTCGCCTCCTGGTGCCGTCCCCAACCCGGATGCCATCGTGTCGAGGCAGGGGGCGGGTGTCAAACCCTCTGGGCCTCGCCGTTGCCGCGAAGCTCCTGAGGGGGTTCCTCCCTGCGCTGCCTGTTGACACATGCGACCCCGGCGCGGTACAATTGGCAGCGGAGGACTTCGATGCGCTAGCTGGAGGCGGACTATGAACGTTGCGGAGATTCCCGAGGTCGCCCGCCTGAGTACGCCGGAGAAGATTCTGTTGCTGGAGGAGCTCTGGGACAGCATCGCTTCCGACGAGGGGAGCGTGCCGGTGCCGCAGAGCCATAGGGACGAGTTGGACAGGCGGCTCGCACGGCACCGCGCCCACCCTGGGAACCTGCTGTCACTCGAGGAGCTTCAGGCCAGGATCGCGAGAGGGAAATGACGCATTCGCTGCGCTTCCTCCCTGAGGTCGCGGACGACGCCTTGGCCGCCTTCGCCTGGTACGAAGCCAAGGCGCAAGGGTTGGGAGAACAGTTCCTTCGCGCATTCTACGCCGCGGCGAACCAGGTTCCACGCAACCCCATGCTTCACACCAAGGCGCACGGGGACTTCCGGCGCTGCCTGCTCCCACGGTTCCCCTACGCGTTCTACTTCACGGTGGAGGGAGAGGAAGTCGTGGGGTTTGGACTCTTCCACTGCGCGCGCGATCCTGAGACTGTCCGGGCACAGCTCCGGCGCCGTCATCCTGCGGCAGGCAACGAAAGGCGGTAGGGTTGGGACAGGCGCCCGACCCTCCCCCTACCCCCTCCCTGAGAGGGAGGGGGGTGGCCGGGGGCGGCCAGCAGGTAGTGCCCAATCCTTCGCCCCACCGAGGCAAGCTCGGTGGGGGCGGGATGCGTTTCCAGAGACGAATAGGAGAGTTCCCAATGTCGAAGGGGCTTGGAGTGTTGGGGGTGGGGGTTGTGGCGATCATTCTGATGGGGGCGGCGGCGGGAGCGGCAGAGGAGAAGCCGTTCACGACGTTCGCGGCGGGTGGGGGGAATGTGTTCGTGGGGCACGGAGGGCAGGACTATCTGCGCTTCGGCATCATCGCCTGGGGGCCTCGATGGGCGTGGACGGGTATCCAAGGCAATGTGAAGAGCGAGGGGGGCTCGGCGGTGAGCACCATCGCCGCGAAGATGCGGGGGACCGATGTGCCGTTCCGCATCGCGTTCCGTGCGGCGTCGCCCGACCCGAAGCGGCTCGAGCTGAGCTACGAGCTTCAGGCCGAACAGGATACCGCGCTCACGCTGATCTGTGTGGAGCTTGCCCCCGGCAAGGCGTTCGAGGGGCGCGACGTGATGGTCGAGGCCGGCGGCAAGCAGACGCCCGTCCGCTGCCCCTTCGAGCGGCGAGGGCTGGGGAAGGACGTCGCGTCCGTGCGGATGACGGATGCCGCCGGCCGCACAGCGGTGTTGCGCTTCGACCCGCCGTGCGAGATACAGTCGGACGGCTCGGCCCGCGTGGTGCTGGCGCAGGGCAAGCTGGCGGGGGGCGAGGCGAAGAAGCTCAAGGTCAGCGTCGAGCTGCCCGACGCGACGAACTGGTATCCGAGCGTGGCCGAAATCCCCGACGAGCCGGGCATCAAGACCTGGTACGAGTGGCGGGCGACGGGCGACCCCGCCGCGGGGGCACTCGGGATGCAGGACTGGGTGGAGCGTCCCGCGGGCAAGCACGGGCGGATCACCCGCCAAGGCGAGAAGCTGGTCTACAACGGCAAGCCGATCAAGCTTTGGGGCATCAACATGTGCTACGGCACGTGCGCGCCCGAGAAGGAGCTGGCCGACAAGCGCGCCGCCTTCTACCCCAAGTACGGCATCAACGCCGTGCGGCTCCACAAATACGCCGACAACGCGGGCTGGGGCGGAATCCAGTCGAAGGACAGCTTTGTGGAGTTCGACCCCGCGGGGCTCGACCGCATGGACTACCAGATCGCGAAGCTGAAGGAAGCGGGCATCTACACGAAGCTCTCCGCCCATTTCGGCTCGCAGAAGCTCGGGCCGGGCGACAAGAAGTACGTGCCGTTCCTCGAAGAGCTTGGGCCGTTCAAGGGCAACCGCGTCGAGACGCCCCACAGCGCGGTCCACTACTCGCCCGACCTGCAAAACGTTCAAATCCTCCACACGACGAACCTGTTGAAGCACAAGAACCCCTACACGGGGCTGACGTATGCCGAGGACCCGGCCATCGCGTTCATCGAGATCATCAACGAGCAGAGCATCCTCTTCTACACCACGATGGCGCCGCTGAAGGCGAGCGCGACGATTCGCAAGCAGACGGGCGAGCGCTTCTGCCGATGGCTGGAGAAGAAGTACGGCACCGAGGAGAAGCTCGTCGCGGCCTGGGGCAAGGCGGCCTTCGACAGCTTCGCCGCCGAGGGCTTCAAGCCGCCCGACGGCGAGGGCCTCGACAAGGGGAACATCCTGCCCATCGGCAACCCGTGGTTCTGGGACCCCGCGCAGTTGGAGGGCTCGCAGGCGTTCCGCAAGCGGCGGCTGCTCGATTCGCTCCAGTTCCTCTACGAGCTTCAATGCGAGTTCTACCTGCGGTATCTGAAGGCCGTGCGCGACGCCGGTTACCAGGGCGAGATCGTGAGCACGAACTGGCAGGCGGGCCGGGCGTTCAGCCACTTGGCCAACCTGCACTCGGATTCGCTCGTCGGCACGATTGACCGGCACAACTACTTCGGCGGGCGGGCCAATGCCTCGATGCTCGCCCGCGCCGGCTCGGGCCTGCTCAGCACGGGCATGCAGCAGGTGGCGAACGAGCCGTTCATGTTCTCCGAGTGGATCCACGTCTTCCCCAACGAGATGGGCGTCGAGGGGCCGGCGATCATCGGGGCCTACGGCCTGGGGCTCCAGGGCTGGGACGTGTCGTACATGTTCCAGAACGGCGACACCGCGGCGTTCAGCGCGATTGTCGGGCGGCAGCCGTGGGACGTCACGGCGCCCCAGGTGCTCGGCGTCTTCCCCGCCGTCGCCCGCCACATCCACCGCGGCGACGTGACGGAGTCCGAGACGCTCGCCGCGCTGAACGTCCACGTCCCTTCGCTCTTCGAGGGCAAGCTCGGCTTCGGCGACAAGATGGTGCAGGGCTACGACGACAAGGAGCTGGACAACGACAAGGTCTCCGCCCGCACCCTCGCCGTCGCCCGCTGCGCGGTGGCCTTCACCGACGAGTTCAAGGAGACGCCTGCCTTTGACCTGGCGCCCCACACGAGGGATGGGCAACTGGTGTCCACGACGGGCCAGCTTCGGTGGAAGGAGGGTGGTCGCGGCCCCAGTGGCTACTTCACGATGGACACGCCGGGCACGAAGGCGGTCGTGGGCTTCGCCGAGGGCCAGAAGTGCGAGCTGGGCGGCGTGACGATCGAGCCGCAGAGCCGCTTCGGCGCCATCTACGTCACGGCACGCGAGAAGGACAAGACGGTTGAGACCGCCGCCGAGCTGCTCGTCGTGGCCATCGCCCGCGCCCGGAACACGGGCATGAAGTTCTCGCCCTCGGGCGACCGCATGCTCGCGAAGGGCGAGGGGCCGATCGTGATGGAGCCCGTGAAGGCTCGCATCGCACTGGGCAGGGCGGGCACGCCGAAGGTCATCGCCCTCGACCACGACGGCAAGCCGACCGAGGCCGTCGTGCCCGTGGAGAACGGCGCGTTCACCATAGACGGCGCCCGCGACAAGACGCCCTACTACCTGGTGCGGTACGGCGAGTGAGCGGCGGGGCAATCACTTCGGCGCGCGAAGACGAAGGCCGTCGCCGCGGCAGGTGACGACGAGGCCGCCGGTGTCGTCGTCCTCGTCGAGGCGGATGAGGAGGGTGTTCGCGCCGGGCTTGAGGACGGCGACGACGCGGCGGACGTTTTTCTTCGGGCCGCCCATGTGCTCGTTCTGGGCGTAGAGCGGCTCGCCGTTGAGCCAGGCCGTGAACGAGCTGTTCCACCGCCCGCCGGCGCCAAGGCCGAACTGGACGACTTGCTCCTTCGGCGACTCCAGGACGGCGGCGCAGTAGGTGGTGGTGAATGCGGCGCCCTTGACGACGCTCGCCAGCCGCAGCACTCCGTCCTCGCCCGCGGCGACGGGCCGCCAGGCGATGTCGGCTCCGCCTGCGCCCTTGTGCCTCGCCGCGAAGTCGAGCTTCTCCTCGGGGGGGTAGTGCTTGTCGTTGTCGCGTGGGAACGGCCCGAGGAAGGCCCACTGCTGGATCGCCTCCATCGGCGGGTCCTGCCAGAGGGCAAGCTCCTGGCGGCGAAGCTCGGCGAGGAGGGGAGGGGGTTTCTGGGCGTAGAAGGTCGGGTCGCCCCAGGTCGCGAGGGTGCGCAGGTCGTTCTCGCCGTTTTCGCGGCGGGTGACGAGCTGGATGGTCTTGGCGTTCTCCAGGGCGTTGACGACGAGGAGGCGAGGCTTGTCGGCGGTGCCCATGAGGCCGCTCTGGGCTCGGAGCGCGCCGTCCACGTAGACCTCGAAGCTCACGACGGTGCTGCGGTTGACCCACTGGCCTTTCTGCATTTCGGGGTTGAAGCCCACCTCGGCGGAGAATGCCTGGAGGCCGCTGCCCGCGAGGTCGTAGGTCGTTTCGTCGGCGGGGATGGCCCAGAGGCCGCGCAGGTACTGCTTGTCGCCCATCGTGTAGGGGAGCTTGCGGAGGTCGGCGCCGTAGACCTGGTGCGGGCCGCCGGAGACGCCGTGGCCGCGGTAGAGGATGCGGGTCTGCGGCCAGCCGTCGGGCTTGGCCCTCTTGGCCTCGGGCAGCTTCTCGTTCTCCTCGTGGTTGTAGCCGCCCGCGGTGTGGGAGGTGGCGCGGATGAGCTTCGCCTCGACGGCGTCGAGGAGCCAGATGGGGGTGCCCTTGGGCAGCTCGGGCGGCTGGTAGGACGGGATGACGTAGGCGACGACGTCCACCTGCTTCGCCACGTCGCGGACGGCGAGGGCGACGGTGGTCTCCAGCCTCGCCCCCTCGCGCTGCGGGGGCGCGGCAATCAGCCGGACAACGGCGATGGCGCCGGGCGCGACGGAGCCGCTGGCCGGCTCGGCGCGGAGCCACGGCTCGGGGCACTCGGCCTTCCAGCGCAGCTCGTCGCCCGAGCCGTTGAACACGGTGAGGCCGTCGTGGGTCCGCTTTTCGCCCATCGGCACGTTGAGGATGAGGCGCTCGGCCGAAAGCTCGAAGAGCTTGCCGACCTCGGCGGTGATCTCGACGGGATGCGTCCGCCCGGATTCCACGTCGGTGATCGTCAGTGTTCCTGTGATGGCCTTCTCGGGCTCCAATGCCTTGCCGTCGAGCCGGACCCGGAGGAGTTGGGTGCCCGTCGCGGTTCCCTGGGTCGCTTCGGGCACGATCCAGGGGGCGCCGGAGGCGGCGCGCCAGGCTCGGGGCCGGGCGGTCCAGTTGCGGAGCTTCAGGCCCACGTGGGCCTGGCCGAGGGGAGGCACGGCGGCCTGGACCTTGACAGTCGCAACGTCCATGCCCACCGCGGCGGCGACCTCGGCGGCGGTGGCGTAGAGGCGGCGCGAGCGGTCGAGCCAGCCCTGGGCGCCCTCGGTGAGGAGGATGGCGGCGGAGTGGACGGGGAGGTGGAGGGTTTCGAGGTTATGGGCGTCCACGGCCTCGCGTGCCGACTTCGCCAGGGTATCGGGCAGGAGGCCGCGTTCGAGGGCCTGCTCGATGAAGATGCGGGCCTCGGCCTCCTGGATGCCCTCGAGGGTCGCCTCGAAGCGGACGCTCGGCTCCGCGCCGTCGGGGCCGGGCCAGAGGGTCTTGAGCACGGAGAAGCCGGCCTGGTGGTAGGCGTTGACCCTGCAACCGTCGTAGTAGGCGCCGGCCCAGTAGTCGCCTCCGATGCGGCCGATGCCGTTGTAGCCCGAGACGAGCGCGCGGTCCACCATCAGGCGGAAGTTGAAGGGCGGCGAGTGCCCCTCGGTGGTAGCGCAGGAGCTGAGGACGCGGGGGTTCAGCAGGCAGATGTTCTGCCGCTTCCAGCCGAGCTGGCTCTTGAGGCCGGGCTCGAGGCCGTAGATTTCCACGCGGGCCGTGTAGTAGGCGAGGGAGCACTTCTCCATCATCCCGCCCGAGCCGCCGTGCGGGGAGTGGGAGCCATAGGTCCAGAACACCTGGGGCACGGCGGCGCGGAGGAGCGGCTTGAGCTTCGGGTCGCCCTCGGTGTCCCAGCCGTAGCCCCAGTACATCGCGTGGTCGAGCCCGCGGGCTTTCATGTGGTTGTAGAGGGCGTTGGCAAAGACTCGCCAGGCGCCCTGGCGGTCGGCGTTCTCGGGGCCGAGGTTGAGGCGCTCCTCCTTGCCCGTCGCCTCGTCGAGCAGCTTCACCTCGACCGGCCCGGGGGCTCCGTGCATGACGACGAAGGAGACGACGCGGGGCGGGCCGCAGCGCTTCACGATGGCGTCGAGGTAGCGGTCGAGGATCCTGAAGTCGAAGGCCAGCTCGCCGCCCTTGCGACGGGTCCACCGGATCATCGAGTCGTCGCGGTTGCCGAACTCGGTGCCGAGGATGACGGGTGCGAACCACCAGTCGTTGCCGATGCGGGCCAGCTCGCGGAGGCTGGCCTCGATGAGGCGGAAGTGCTCGTCGGACCAGAGGGGCGTCTCATACTGCTTGGCCACGGCGTAGGGCGAGTGCTCGATGGCGGAGATGGTCTGGAAGTCCACGGGGTCGGGCAGCCGCCAGTCGGCGACCTCGGCCTCGACCTTGAGTTCGACGGGCTTCGTGTCCTCCGCCTCGACGCGCACGGTTCCCTTGTAGAGGCCGGGCGCGGCATCGGCTGGGATGCGGAAGGACAGCCAGTAGGGCTGGCAGGCGTTGGGGGACAGCTTGTCGGGCACGGCGCGCGTGATGTGGTCGAAGTAGAGAACGTTGCCGAGGGCGGCGAGGCGGGCCTTGGGGTCGGGGGCGGGCGGCGTGAACCGCTCGGCGGCCACGGCCTGCGGGAAGCAGTTGCCACCGCCCGTGTAGAAGCCCTCGGCTGCGGGCAGACGGCCGCCGCCCAGCTCGATGATGTCTCTCGCGGAGCTTCCTGCCATGCCGAAGACGCGGATGGCGTCCGCCCGGATTGTGTGGTCTTTGCCGTCGGTCAGGTTGCCGGGGACGATCTTCACGCCGCTCCGCTCGCGGTCGGTCCCCACGACGAGTTGGGCGCTGCAGGTGCCGTTGCGCGCTCCCGCGAATCGGAGCGTGCCGGGGTTGGCCCCCGGCTCCAGGTATTCCGGCGAGAAGACGCGGTGGTGCATGTCCTCGGCCCAGGCCTGCATGCCCGGCGGGCGGCTCACCCCCGGTGGCACGCTGGCCGCCGAGCTGCGCAGTTCGAGGCGGCTGAGGGAGGCGTGGAGCCAGACCGATGATTTCCCATAGCCGTGGAGCCATGCGTGCTGGTCGAGCACCATTGGGTGAAGAGGGGCGGCCCGCACCTCGATGGCCAACACGTTTGGCCCCTTCCGCAGGAGGCGGGCCGGGATGGCGACCGGGCCGAGCGTGCGGTTGCGGGCCTGGTAAATGCGGGAGCCGAGCGGTGTCCGCCAGTCGGCGAAGCCCCAGAAGCGCGGCGGCTTTTTGCCTCGAAGCTCCTTCTTCAGCGCGCGCTCCCTGTCCTTGTCCGACAGCTCGGTGAAGAGCGTCATGTAGGCGCTCTCATCGTAGCCCTCGGCGATGGCGGCGGGGCCGAGGTCGCCTTTGGGCAGGTGGCCACGGGCCATCTCCTCGCCGTTGACGAACACGCGGATCCCGCCCACGTAGTCGGCCGCGAGGGTCAGCTCCCGCGCCTCGGCGGGGTCGGGCACCTCGAAGCGGAAGCGGAAGAAGGCGGCCTCGAGCCCCGGGCTGGCCATAGACCACTGCGAGAACCACATTCCCGCGTTGGGCCCGACGCCGAAGGGTTTCACGCACCGCGGCCACGCCGCGTCGTCGAAGTCGGAGCGGAACCACTCGGCCGGTGGCGGCTCGGTGCGGCTGGCGCGCAGCCGCTCCGCCGAATCGGCCAGGGCGTGCGAGATCGTGACGAATCGCACGACCGCGTGGTCGCGCCAGTCCTCCTTCGTCCAGTCGTGGTTCTCGTGGGCGAGGAGCCTCTTGGTCTCGCGTTCCAGCTTCTTGAGGCGTTCCTTGCCCAGAATTTCCTCGCCGCGCTGGCGGAGGAGCTGGGCGTTCACGTGGTCCCAGCCGAAGTGGTAGTAGGCCCGGCAGGCGACCGACTCGTCGAGGACAAGCCTGGCCTCCTGGCCCGCCGCGAGCGCCGGCGGCGCAAGGGCGCCGCTCGGCGCGATCAGCATCCACAGTGCCCACACGATGCTCACGGGCCTCCGGCAGCTCCTCATTCGCCTGGCTTCCTTGCTGGACGGTCCTCCGAAATCGCCTTGCGCACTCGGGCAAAGGCGTCCATGGCGAGATCCATGTCCGCCTGGGTGTGGGCGGCGCAGATCTGCACGCGAATGCGCGCCTTGCCCTGGGGCACGACGGGGTAGCTGAAGCCGATGACGTAGATGCCCTCGTCGAGGAGCCTCTCGGCCATGCGGGTCGCCAGGGTGGCCTCGCCGAGCAGGATGGGGATGATGGGGTGGTCGCCCTTGGGGATGTCGAAGCCCCGCGCGGCCATGCCAGCGCGGAAGTAGTGGGTGTTGGCCTCCAGCCGGTCGCGCAGCTCGGTGGATTCGCTCAGGATGTCGAGCACGGCCAGGCTGGCGGCGGCGATGGCGGGGGCGAGGGAATTGGAGAACAGGTAGGGCCGGCTGCGCTGCCGGAGGAGCTCGATGATCTCCCTGCGCCCGCTGGTGAATCCGCCAGTGGCCCCGCCCAACGCCTTGCCGAGGGTGCTGGTGAGGATGTCCACTCGCCCCACGACGCCGCGGTATTCGTGGGTGCCGCGGCCGGTCTTGCCGAGGAAGCCGGTGGCGTGCGAGTCGTCGAACATCACGGCGGCGTCGGAGCGGTCGGCCAGGTCGCAGATCGCGTCGAGCCGTGCGATCGTGCCGTCCATCGAGAACACGCCGTCGGTGGCGATGAGGCGCAGGCGGGCGGACGCGGCCTCCTTGAGCCGGGCCTCGAGGTCGGCCATGTCGCAGTTGCGGTAGCGGAAGCGCTGGGCTTTGCAGAGGCGGATGCCGTCTATGATGCTCGCGTGGTTCAGCTCGTCGCTGATCACCGCGTCGTCCGGCCCCAGCAGGGTCTCGAACAGGCCGCCGTTGGCATCGAAGCACGAGCTGTAGAGAATCGTGTCCTCCGTGCCAAGGAACTCGGTGAGCCGGGCCTCGAGCTGCTTGTGGAGCTCCTGGGTGCCGCAGATGAAGCGGACGGAGGAGAGGCCGTAGCCCCAGCGGCCATAGCTGGCCTTGGCGGCGGCGAGGACTCGCGGGTCGTTGGCCAGGCCGAGGTAGTTGTTGGCGCAGAAGTTCAGGACTTCGCGGCCGCCCGCGACGGCGATTCGCGGGCTCTGGGGCGTGGTGATCACGCGCTCGGTCTTGTAGAGCCCGGCTTGGCGAATCTCCTCCAGCGTTTGGAGCGCGTGCGTGCGGATAGTCTCGTTCATCCCAGTCCTCCTTGCCTCAGCCTATCGCTCGGCCCAGGTGAGCACGACCTTGCCGCTTTGGCCCGAGCGCGCGACCTCGAACGCCTTCTGGAACTCGGTGTAGTGGAAGCGGTGGGTGATGACCGGCGTGATGTCGAGGCCGCACTGGATCATCATGGTCATCTTGTACCAGGTCTCGTACATCTCGCGGCCGTAGATGCCCTTGATCGTGAGGCTGTTCCAGATGACCGTGGGCCAGTCAATGGCGGCTTCCGGCAGGATGCCGAGGACGGCGATCTTGCCGCCGTGGCACATGTTGGCGATCATGTCGCGGAATGCCTGCGGGTTGCCCGACATCTCCATGCCGACGTCGAAGCCCTCCTTCATGCCGAGCGACGTCTGCGCCTGGGCGATGGAGTCGGTCCGCGCATCGAGCGCCAGGGTCGCGCCCATCTTCTTCGCCAGGGCGAGGCGGTAGGGATTCACGTCGGTGATCACGATGTTTCGGGCGTTACAGTGCCGTGCGATGGCGGCGGCCATGAGGCCGATCGGCCCCGCCCCCGTGATCAGCACGTCCTCGCCCATCACGTCGAATGAGAGGGCGGTGTGCGTCGCATTGCCCAGCGGGTCGAAGGAGCTGAGCACTTCCAGCGGGATGCTCTCGTCGCACGCCCAGACGTTGGTCACGGGAATGGCGAGGAACTCGGCGAAGGCGCCATCGCGGTTCACCCCCACGCCGACGGTTCTGGGGCACAGGTGGCGTCGGCCTGCCAGGCAGTTGCGGCAGCGGCCGCACACCACGTGGCCCTCGCCGCTCACCAGCTCGCCCCGCTTGAAGTCCGTCACGTTGTCCCCGGACTCCTCCACCACACCGACGAATTCGTGGCCGATCACCGTGGGGACGCGAACCGTCCTCTGTGCCCACTCGTCCCAGTTCCAGATATGCACGTCCGTGCCGCAGATGCTCGTCTTGAGGATTCGGATCAGCACGTCGTTCCTGCCGACGTGTGGAGTCGGAACGTCCTGGAGCCACAGACCCTCTTCCGCCCTTGCTTTGACCAGTGCCTTCACTGTCGTGCGCCCCTCGTTCCAAGTGGTTCCTCCCCCCTGCGCCTGTGGAATGCCCAACGCTCGATGTCCAATGGCCAAAGACCAATGCGGGGAGCCGTTGGTCATTGGTCATTGGTCATTCCGTCCTTGGCGGTTTCGCTGCCGCCGGCCCGGAGCACCTGGGTCTCGTTGCCCTTCCGCCGGGCGACGAGCACGCGGGCGTCGCTCTTCCAGCCGAGGGCCTCCCAGGCGCCGGGACGGTGGGCCACGACGACCTGGACCGTCGCCCCGTCCCTCGCCATCTCGAAGGCGACGACGAGCGGGTCGCCCGTGTCCACGAGCTTCGCCGACGCCGCGGGCTTGCCCCAGGCGTCGAGGGAGTAGACGCTTGCGAAGCTCGCCTGCGCCTTCCCCGCCTGCCGCACGAGGACCACGTGGTCCTTGTCCGGGCCGAGGGCGACGATGGCCTCCTGCCCCGGCGCGCCGGCCGCGAGGACGTGCAGCTTGCCCCCCTTCGTGCCCCAGGCCCCCCGCCAGGAGTCGTCGGCGCCCGCCCTGGCGACAACCCGAAGATGCTCGTAGCCGTCGCGGCTCCCCAGCGGCTGGGCCGCCTTGTCCGGCTCGGCGAGGTCCTCGAGCCTGCCCTGGAAGCGGAGCGTGCGGTCCCACGTGTGCGGGCGGCGGCTGCGGCCGTGGAAGAGGTCCACCACCGCATCCTCGAGCACGACGACCGTCCGGTCGAGGAGCACGCCGGGATAGGCACCCGCGGCCTCGGCCCGCATCACCTTGATCGGCCCCGCATCTTCGAAGACGAGCAGCCGGCCTGTGCAGGGCACCTGCGAGCGCTCGTCGGCCGCCACCGTGTTGTGGGCCACGGTCTGAATCGTCCACTGGCGGTGGAGCGGGTCCTCGTAGCGGTGCATGACCGGCTCGCCGCCCAGCTCGTCGCCGCCGGCGAAGAGGAGCAGGTTGAGCTTGTCGAAGTGGCCGTGCACGCCGCCGTGGGGGCCGTAGTCCACGAGGAGATAGCGCCCCGGGTCGCGCAGGATGGCGTAGCCGGCGCCCTCGAAGACGGTGCTGGGGTAGGCGGCGGCCTTCGGCTCGGGCAGCGGCTCGTAGATGCGAGTGGGGTAGTAGACGCCCTCGCTCGTGAGGAGCTGGCGCGGCGAGGCGTTGACGAGGAAGGCGTAGCCGGGCTCGCGGTAGCGCAGCCAGGCGTAGTCGTAGATCATCGTGGACCAGTCGCCGAGGCGCACGCGGCCCGAGTCGTTGATGCCGGGGGCCGTGCCGTCGGGGTAGGCGTAGCGGAGCACGGAGTCGAAGGGCATCTTGATGCGGGCGTCGCGGTAGCCCCAGAGGTCAATGCCCTGCCGGGCGGCGGTTTCGAGGACGAGGACGAGTGCCTGGAGGGCGAACATCTGGTAGCCGATGGCGCCCTCGCCCCAGAGGCCATCGGGGCCGATGCCGTCGCGGATGTAGCCCTTGACGTCGCGCGCCGTGAGGTCCACGAGGTCGCGGTCGCCCAGGACGGCGCCGGCCAGGATGGACGCGGCGGCGTAGAAGTTGAGCCAGTTGCCCACGGGGCCTGGGCGGCCGGGCGGCGGGTCGGCGGTGCGCCAGTCGGGATTCGCCCGCTCGCAATCGGCCACGCGGGCCGCGATTGCCTTGCGGTGGATGAACTCGATGCACGGGCGGATGAGGCCATCGGCGACCTGCGTGCGGTCGGCGTCGGTGAGGGCGCCGCTGTCCCACACCTGGTCGAGGGCGGCGATCTGGGGGATGAGCCACATGGCCTCGGAGAGGCGCTGGGCCATCACCTTGCCCGTGTCGGAGCGGTTCACGCCCTTGTGCTCGGGGTAGGCCGCGTAGCGCTGGGCGTAGCCGAGGAGGATTTCCTTCGCCCGCTCGGCGTACTTGCGCTCGCCGGTCATGGCGTAGGCCATGCCGAGGGTGCCGCAGGCCTTGGCCAGGGCGTCGTGGCGCTTCGCGATGGGGCAGCGGCGGTCGGTGAGTTGCGCGGGCGTGCCCTTCGGGTCGGGGAAGTCGAGCGGGGCCTCGAGCGCGCCGTTGGCCACGTTGAGGAGCTGCTCGAGGGCCTCCTTGCCGCGCGGCGCGGTCTTCACGGTCTCGCGCAGCGCGTCGCGTTCCTCCTTGCTCATCAGGCAGCAGGGGTGCTCGCCCTTCGGCACGGCCTTGGGCAGATGCACCTCGGCGGCCTTGCCGGGCTCGATGCTGGGCTTGCGGACGAAGACGGGCGCCTTCGGGTCGTGGCCCGGGATGGCCAGGAGTGCATCGAGGTCGGTCGAGGTGAGGACCGCGATCTCGCCGAGGCCGCCCCAGGCCACCTCGCCCGCGTGGTTGGACTTGACAGTGACCTTGACGACGCGTGCCTCCTTGCCGACGGGGACCTCCTGCCAGACGGGTCGGCGCTTCTCGGGGCGCTTGAGCTCGAGGGTGTGGGCGATGCGGGAGCCGTCGTCGAGCTCGACCTCGACCTCCTTCGGGGCGATCTCCTTGTCGCAGTCGGTATGGGCGAAGGCCACCTTGTCCACGGGCAGGCGGCCGAGCAGCTCGATGGTGAAGGTGTAGGGCGGCTCGCCCCAGAGGACGCAGCGGGTGTGGGCGTTGTTGTCGAAGGTGCTCTCGGGCGGCGTGAGCTTGTCCTTGCCGCCCTTCGGGCCCCAGACCAGGCTGATTCGCGCGCCATAGGCGGGCAGAGCGGCGTTGAAGAGCCTGGGCGGCTTCGCCGCCGCCTCGAGGCGCGCGCACGCGAGGAGCAGACTGAGCGCGACGATGAGTGATGGTTCCCTGCGCATCGTGCGGTCCCCTAAGGAATCCTGACCTGGACCGCGATCTCGCCAGGCTCTGCGGTGCGGTCGAGGCCCTCGACGGTGAGGCGGAAGGTGTAGACGCCCGGCCTGGCCTTGCCCGGCGTGAGCTGGAGCTGGAGGAAGCGGGGCACGCCGGGCGGCAGGAGGACCTCGCCGAGCGGCCCAAGCTCGCCCCAGGCCAGGCCCGAGCCGGCCCAGAGGCGATTGGCCGGGGTGACGAGGAGGCGGGCCTCAGCGTCCTTCGCCCCGCGGTCGGCCACGAGGCTGACGCGCATCGGCAGGCCCTCGTGGACGAGGCTCATCAGGCCGATGAGCTGCCGCGCGGTCCCACTGCCGGGCGTGAGAAGTTCGAGCTTCACTTGCCGCGTGGCCGCGACGGGCCGTGTCGCGCCCCGCTCCCAGTCGTCCGGCGCGACGGCCCAGACGGTGAAGAGCCAGCCGCCGACGGCCTTCTCGACCGCGTCGAGCGCGTCGCTCATCTGCTTGAAGTCGTTGGGCCTGGCCTCGCCGCCTCTGAGCTTCTCGAACGCCGCGTTCGCCTCGGCGAGCCGGTCGCGCAGGGCAATCCGCTGCTCCTCCTGCTCCAGGGTGAGCCGCACCGTGGCCAGGTTGCGGTCGAGCGCGGCGACCGACGTCTTCGCCGTGGCCAGGCGCCGTGCCAGGGGCGAGTCCGCAAGCGGCAGCTCGACGAGGCTCACGTCGTCGAGCCACATCGTCTTCCCCGGCCTGTGGTAGTTGTTGACGGAGAAGGAGGTCTCGGTGACGCCGGGCGGGATGACCACGACGTCGTCGTGGGCGAGCCATTTGCCCTCGGTGTCGCCCTTGAAGAGCCGCCACTCCTTGACCTTCGCGAGGGAGAAGCAGGGCACGCCCCAGCCCTTCGACTTGAAGTGGAACGTCACGCGGTAGGCCATGCAGGGCTTCACGGCGACGGGGTCGGACGTCCAGTAGGCATGGCCCCACTTCTCGCCGGGCTCGGCAGCCATTTCGAGGCATCGGGTGCCCGAGCGCGCGCCCTCGACGGCCCAGGCACAGGTCACCTTGCCGCCGACGTGAGGCGTCCAGGCCCGGGGCAGGGTCGGGTCCTTCTCGCTCGCCGCCTCGAACCCGCCGTTGGGGATCAGGTCCGCCTCGGCCGCGTGGCAGAAGGAGAATGCGATGGCGAGAAGCGCGGCGCGGGTCACTTCATTGCCCTCACCTTGGCGATCTCGGCCGCCACCAGGGCGCGCGCCTTCTGAATCGCGTCGTGGGTCTCCTGGGTGCTCGGCGGGAAGAAGCCGGGGGTAATCACGTCGTTCACGGCCTTGACCAGGAGCTTCTCGGATGCGTCGAGCTTGTCCTTCGCGACGCCGCGCTCGCGGGCCTGGCGGATCTCCTGCTTCAGTGTCCAGAGGATCTGGTAGTCCTCGACTCCGTCGCGCCAGGCCTCCCAGTGGCGAGTGGCGAAGCCGCCGCCCTTGCGCATGGGGTCGTAGACGAGGCCGAAGTAGAGGAAGAAGCCGATGGCATCGAAGTCGAACTTCATCGCCCGCCAGCCGTAGGTCCGGAAGTCGGTGATCGGCTTCGACTTGGGGTTGCAGGGCATGCTCCACGAGTAGATCGGCTTGCCCTTCGCCTGCTCGGAGTGAAAGAAGTCCCACTGGTCCTTGCCCCACATCGCGCCGTTGCGGTTGACCCACACGTCCACGTGAGGCGCCATCTTCTTCAGGTCCTCGAGGTCGGTCATGATGGTCATCGCGGTGCGCACCTTGGGGTCCACCTCGCGGATGAGCGGCGTGGTCTCGATGACCTGCTTGACCTGCTCGCCGTGCGCCTCGTCAATGGTCTGGAGAGCGAAGTCCTCATGCTTGAGCCCGGCCTCGAGGAACTCCTTGACCATGCGCGAGAGGATTTCCTTGAAGAGGCGCTTCCATTGGTCGCTCATGTAGGGAATCTTGCTCTTGTTCGCCCACTCGATGAAGCTGCCGGTGTAGCCGTAGGACAGGAGGAACTTGCGGGCGCCCTCGGTCATGCGCTGCTTCACGCGGTCAATGTCGGTCTTGTACGGCTTCAGGTTGCCGTCCTGGTCGAGTTGCAGCTTGTTCGGGAAGGTGCCGCGGAACCAGAGGTTGATCTTGTAGCTCTTCATCCAGTCGTAGTCGCCCGCGTAGTCGAAGCAGAAGACCCCGATCGGCGCCTCGTCCTCGATGCGGAAGGGCCACACGGTCATCTCGACGGGCACGCTGACGGCGGGCAGCGGCACGCTGAGGGGCACGACGCGCAAACCGTGTCCCGTTGTGCCCGGCTTCAGGTCGCGCGCCTGCACCGTCACCCACACCTGCCGCGTGCTGTAGGGCTGGACGAAGAAGGTGCCGAGGCCGTTCAGCTCGACGAGCGGCATGGCCAGCCCGTCCTCCTTCTCGGGCAGGTCCTTCGGCTCCTTGCCGAGGAGCTTTGGATGGAACTGGGCGAGTTTCTGCACCGTGGTGTTCAGGCCCGAGCGAGCGCGGCCGACCTGGCCCGGAAGCGAGCCGTCGAGCTGGAACTCGATGGGTGCGTCGGTGAAGTTCGTCACGTTCACGACCACGTGCTCGGTCTCGTTCTGCGCGGCCTGGAGGATGAGCTTCGGCGGGGCGCCGAGCGCGGGCGGCATGGTCGAAGGCCCCGTGGCGATGTAGGGCGAACAGGTCCAGACGACGAAGGTCGTCGCCCCCTCGATCTTCGCCACGCGGTCGTGGAGCGCCTGCCACTGCTTGCGGCCCGCTTCGTCCGGGGGCTGCTTCTCGAACGCTGCGAGCAACGTCTTCGCCTCGGCCACGGTCGCGTCGAGTTCGGCGGCCTGCTGGCCGATGCTCTTCTCGAACTCCGAGCCCTTGTCGGCCTTTCCGAGCAGCTTCCCCATGCGGCCCTTCACCCGCTCCGCCGCGGTGAGCACCTCGGGCACGTAGAACGGCACGCGGGTGCAGGAGACGACCTCGCCCGATGCGGCATCCGTGATCGCAAGCGCAAGGAACTGGGTGCCCTCGGTCCTGACCGTCGCCTGGAGCTTCACCGTCGTCAGCTTGTTGGCGGGCAGCGCGGCCGCGGCCGAGCCTGCGTCGGCCCCGCCGGCGCCGGAGGCAGTCCTGGCCTCCAGCTTGAGCTTGCGCTCGGAGCGGGTGGCCAGATCGACCGCGAGGTCGGTGGGGCCAAGGAAAGGACGGGGCAGAGAGACGTCCTGCCGGACGTCGCCGAACCGGGCCTCGCCGAACATCTTCGGCTGCTGGAAGCTGCCGACGAGGCCGCTCCAGGTGCTGCACTCGCCGATGGCCTTGTAGAGCGCGGCCCAGCGCTCGCGGGCGAAGTTGATGCCCCACACCTCGCCCGGCTTCGGCGCGGCGACGCCCAGCCCAGCGAAGGGCACGGCCATCTCGACGGTCCAGTGCGAGTCCTTCCCCGGCGGCGAGACCCAGGCCGCGACCTTCAGGCCGTCGAGGTCCCACGCCGCGCCCCGCTTCTCACCGGGCGCGTTCTTCGCGTCGTAGACCCCCGCCTTGCTGTTGATGATGAAGTGGAAATGCGCGTCCGAATTGGTCGGCGACAGGAACAGCTCGACGCAGTCGTCCCACCACAGCGAGCCGTCGCGAGGCGTCTTCTGCTGCTTGACCACGAGCGTCTCGATCTCGGGCTCCTCGCAGCGCCAGGCGACATACAGGTTCTCCTTGTCGCAGGTCACCCACACGGTGGTCTGCGCGGAGACGAGGTCGAAGCCTGCGACGCCCTTCCATCGGGGCGTGTCCACGCCGATGAAGCCGGTGAGCTTCGACGCCGCGGCCCATTCGGCGTCCTCGACCTTGCCGTCAATGGTCGGCGGCTTCCCGGTACTGGGGACAGCTACGCGGGGCTTGCGCCAGAGGGCCTCGATCTGCTGGGACGACACCTGGGCCTGAGCCACGCAGGCAGCGAGGCTCACCGCAAGCACACTCACGCACTCCCGCATCCTCGCATCTCCTCGACCGGCGCGCCGCTCCGGGTTTCCGACACAGCCAGCTTACCGAGAAGGGTCGGCAGATTCAAGCGTGTCCCGAGCAACCGCGGCCACCTGCAGGAATGGTCCACGCCCGCGCGGCGGGGCAAGCTGGAAAAAACGGGCGATAGTGGCATACTATAGGCCATTCGGGCCAATCGGCAATCGGGCAGACACCGAAAGGAGAGCCCATGCGCAAGATCGCACTCGCCGCCGCGATCTCCCTGGCCTCGGCAGCCGCACAGGGAGGCCCGGCCTACTGCGTCCGCGTCACCAGCGAGCACAACGCCGACACGACCGACCTGGCCCGCTTCCGCAGCTTCCACGCCTGGCGGGATAAGCAGGACAACGACCTGGCCGTCGCCATCTGGCAGTACCTGTGCGACTACGAGACCGGGCTCTACCACTTCTACGAGGTGCTCGACGGCCCGGACCCCTTCGTCGAGTACGCCACCATGCGCGAGCCGCTGAAGATGCTCAACGTCTATAACTGCGGCTACTGCGGCATCTTCGGGCCGACGGTCGAGGGCATCTACCACGGCTGCGGATTCCCCACGGGCCGCAGCTTCGGCCTCTCGGGCTGGTCGCACTGCGCCACCGAGATCTTCTACGGCGGCGCCTGGCACTACCTCGACGTGGACGTGCGCGGCGCCCTGGTCAAGCCCGACGGCACGGTCGCCAGCCTCAAGGAGGCCCAGACCGACAAGCAGCTCTGGCTCGACTCCATCGGCCGCATCAAGCCCTTCTTCCCCCACCACGGCACGCCACAGAAGGCGAAGCGGGTGGCCGAAATCTACGCGAAGAGCGGCGTGGACTTCCAGTACCGCTGGTTCCAGGGCAGCCACACGACCGACTACTGTCTGCGCCCCGGCGAGTCCTTCACCCGCTGGTGGCAGCCCCAGGACGGCCACTGGAACCACCGCCCCGAGTACAACCGGGAGAAATGGGTCCGCGACCTCGTCCTCCAGAAGCCCATTGGCATGAAGCCCAACCACCGCGAGTTCACCCGCTGGAACCACGGCGAGGGCCTCTTCCACTACGCTCCCGACCTCACCGCCGCCAGCGGCGACTTCGCCGATGGCGTCTATTCCTCGAAGGACGCCAAGGTCGGGAACGATGGCTTGCGCTTGGCCGGCACGGGAGCCGAGGCCGTCTTCCGTGTTTTCACGCCGTTCGTCATCGCTCCGAAGGTCAACGATATCCTCAGGGAGGACGACGATAGCGACGCCTCGGTGATCACGATGGACGTGGACGGGTCGGTGCGGGTTTCGCTCTCCCTCGACAACGGGCTGAGCTGGCTCGACGCCGGTCCCGCCGAGGGCGGCAAGCGGACGCTTGACCTGACCCGGTGGGTCAAGGGCACTTACGGCTATCTCGCCCGGCTTCGCGCCGCCGGCGACCGCGCCGCGACGATTCGCTCCCTGGCCATTGACACCTGGGTCCAGGTCGCGCCGATCTCCCTGCCGCGCCTCAAGAAGGGCACGAACCGCCTCCGCTACGACGCCGGCGACCGCTACGGCGGCCTCACCCAGGCCGTCCTCGTCCTGCCCAACGTCGCCGACGCCGACGACCTGAAGAAGCACGCCGTCGAGATGCCGAAGGACTACGATCCCAAGCGGCGCCTGGACCGCATTCACGGCGACGTGGTGGTGAAGCTCCCCGCGCCGCCGGGCACGCGGATCGCCTGGTTCAGCCTCGGTGGCACGTTCAATACCCACCAGGAGCGAGGCGCGAAGAACACCGACAACCGCATCGCCTACGCCGTCGGTGAGCCCAGCGACTTCACCGAGGTCTACAAGGCCGCCGTCCCCACCTGGGTGCAGCACTGGCGGTACAACCACGACCTCGACGTGCGGCTGGACGGGCCGGCCGACGTCGTCTACGCCAGGTTCACGGGCCGCCCCGGCGTGAACGTGATCCGCGCCTGCCTGCACGTGACGCCCGCGGTCCCGCACGACCCGGCGGTCACGATCACCCACGGCTATCGAGTGGGGGGAAAGCTGGTCGAGAAGCCCGTCCCGATGAAGTCGCCCGGGGACTACACGGTCGAGTGCGATGGCGACGTGGAGAACGTGTTCCTCCGCATCGAGAAGCCCAGCGGCAAGTGACGGCGTGGCCGTCGCGGCTCACCAGGGGTTCGCCGGCGTCATGTCCCAGGCCTCGAGCAGGCGGACCCTGGCACTGCCGCCGCGACTGAAGAGGGCTACGCCGCGAGCGTCCGCGCGGGTCGGGTAGATGGTTCGGGCGATCGCCTGACGGTCGTTCGCGAAAACCTCGACCAGCGACTTGTCCACGAAGACCCGCAGCCTCAGCGGCTCGCCCGGCTTCAGCTCGAACGGCCCGCCCTCGACCACTTTCCGCCCCTCGCCGAGGCTGGACCGCGTCGTGTCCACCTTGAGCTTCTTCTCCGCCGCGTCGTAGAAGATGGCCGTCTGTTCCTTGCCATCGGGGGAGCAGCGGACTTTGACGCCGCACTGCGCCGCGCCGTCGGGTGCCATCTCGATGCTCAGCTCGAGGCTGTTGCCGCTCACGTCCTTGAGGGGCAGCTCGCCATCGGCGGGTACGCTCAGGTTCTCGCTCTTCCTCGGGTTGTAGCGAAGGAGGGCCAGCTCCTCGGGCGGGGCCATGCGGAGCGTCTTGTCGTCGCCAAGCGAGAGGACGCGCGGGAGGCTCATCGTGCCCGACCAGCCGCTGGCGGCCTGGGTCTCGCGCCTCCGCCCATCGAAGACCCACGCCCACATGATGCGGCGGCCCTTGTCGTCCACCAGGCTCTCGGGGGCGAACAAGGCGTTGTCGGCCCAGGTCATTCGCCCATGGGTTTCGGGGGTGAAGCGGTCGTTTTCGTAGCGGCCGATGTAGTACTGGCAGCCGAGGTTGTGGCTGATGAAGAGAATCATGTGCCGGTCGCCGAGGGGGAAGAAGTCGGGGCACATGTCGTCCTCGTCGGCCCGCGTCCACTTGCGGCCGCTCTGATAGAACGGGTGAAGGTAAGTCCACTTCGCCAGGTCGTCGGAGGCGAAGAGGTAGAGGGTGTCGCCCTGGTGCTCGGGCATCTTCCGCTTGAGGCCGAACTCGCGGAGGACGAGCAGGTTGCCGGTCAGCAGGTAGTAGCGGCCGTTGTGGGTCCAGATGGCCGAGGGGTCGGCAGCGCCGTAGACGAGTTGCGAGCCGTCCTCCGCTTTCGTCACGGTGAGGCCGGGGGCGGTCTCGCGGATGACGGGGTTGTGGGGGCTCTTCGTCCACCGGTCGAGGTTGTCGTCGGTGCTCGTGGCGATGCAGATGCCGCAGGGGTTGCCCAGGCCCCAGTAGGTGATCGTCGGGACGCCCTTCTTGTCCACGAACGCCCCGCCGCTGAAGATGCCCCTGTCGGCCCCGCCGGGCTCGAGGGCGAGGGGGTGGTGGCGCCAGTGGACAAGGTCCTTGCTGGAGATGTGCGCCCAGCAGTGCCCCTTCTCGGTCTGGACGATGTACATGAGGTGGTAGCGGCCCTTCCAGAAGAGCGCGCCATTGGGGTCGAAGGGGCCGCAGACCCCTTCTGGCGCGACGGTGTGGTAGCCGGGGCGATACGGGTCGGCTTGGAGCCTCGCCCTCAATTCGCGGGTGCTCTGGACCAGCCGGTTCACGTTCTCAGCTTCGGCCTGGGAAGCGGCGGCCATGCACAGCGCTCCTACGAACAAGGCAAGTTCACGTTTGGGGATCGACGCCGCTCTTCTCTCTTTGTCACGCGTCACGCGTCACGCGTCCTTACCACGGGTTTGTGGCCGCCATGTCCCAGGCGTCGAGCGACTTGGCCTTCGCCCTGCCCCCCTGGCTGAAGAGTGACACGCCGAGGGCGTCGTCGCGGCTGGGGTAGATGCGTTGGGTGACGCACTGGCGGCCGTTGGCGAAGACCTCCACAATCGAGCGGTCGAGGAAGACGCGCAGCTTCAGCGGCTCGCCCGCGCGCAGCTCGAGCGGCGCCTTCTGCACCCGCTCGTCCGCTCCGCCGGTGACGTTGAAGGGACTGGGCCAGCCGTAACGGACGTCCTTGCTGAGGCTGGACTTCGTGACGTCCAGGCTCAGTGTCCTCGCGGCGGGGTCGTAGCTGATGACGGTCTCCTCTTCGCCGCCGGGCGAGCGGCGGACTTTGAGGCCGACCTGCTTCGCACTGCCCGGCTCGATCTCCAGGGCAAGCTCCAGGCAATCGCCCTTGATGTCGCCCAGCGGCCGATCGCCATCGAGTGCGAGGTCCGCGTGGCGGCGGGGATTCGTCCGCAGGCGCTGAAGCTCCTCGATTGGCTCGATCCGCAGCGTGCGGTCCTCGGCGAGGGAGAGGACGCGCGGCAGGCTCATCACCCCGCCCCAGCCGGCCGCTTCCTGGGCGCCGCGCTGCCGCGCCTCGCACACCCAGCCCCACAGGATGCGGCGGCCCTTGCCATCGAGCAGCGTCTCGGGGGCGAAGAAGCGGCCGCCCGACCAGGTCATCATCCCGTGACGCTCGGGTGTGAACTTCTCCTTCTCCCATCGCCCGATGCAGTACTGCACGCCCATGTCGTGGGCGATGAAGAGGAACACGTGGCGGTCGCCGAGCGGGAAGAAGTCGGGGCACGAGGCGTCGCGGCCGTTGATCCATTTGCGGTCGGTGATGAACGGCCCCTGGAACTCCCACTTCTTCAGGTCACCGGACTTGAAGAGCGTGGGCGTTCCGCCGCCGAAGATGGCGTAGTAGGTGTCGCCTTCGAGCCAGCCGTGGGGGTCCCACGAGCTGTACTTGCCCTCGCCGGGGTCGCCCTTCTTCGGGCTGGGCACGATGGGGTTCGAGGGGAGCTTCTCCCACTCGGTCAGCCCGTCGTCCTTGGCGATGGCGATGCAGTTGCCCACGCCGCAGCCGTGGTAGATGATGGTGGGGCGGCCGTCCTTGTTGACGAAGGCTCCGCCGCTGAAGATCCCCTGGTCGCCGTTGCCGGGCACGAGGGCGAGGGGCAGAATCGTCCAGTGCAGCAGGTCGTTGCTCACGGCGTGGCCCCAACAGTGGCCGCCATGCTGGACGATGTACATGAGGTGATAGCGGCCCTTCCAGAAGATGGCGCCGTTGGGGTCGAAGGGCATGCACACGCCCTCGGGGCTGACGAAGTGGTAGCGGGGGCGCTGTGGGTCGGCGAGGAGCCTGGCGCGGAGGGCGCGGGCGTCGGCGATCAGGTTCCCGCCCTGGACAGGCGGCACCCGGCCCCGCCAACTCGGCACGTCGCCCCGCGCGCTCACCAGGTAGCTGCCGCGGCCGTCGAGGACCAGCTTGCCGTCGGCGACGGTGGCTTTGCCGAAGAGCTTGGTGTTGGGGAACGTGCCGATCCGCTCCTCGGCCTTGCCGTCTTCGAAGGTCCACCAGGCGAGAGGCTTTGGGTCCGAAGGCTCGTCGGGCTTCAGCGCGGCGAGTTGCTCGGCGGTGAGGGCCACGCTGTAGATGCGGGCATCCTCGATGGCGCCGGCGAAACAGGCGCCGTCGCCCGACGCCACGTGGCGCAGGCCGATCACGGCGAAGCCCTTCGCTCCGAATGCCTGCGGCTGCTGGATCGAGTAGCTCGTGTACTTCGCGCCGTTGCGGTAGATCGTGATCCGCTTGCCCTCGTAGACGATGGCCATCTGGACGAGGGTCTTCGGGTCGGCCGTCTCGGCGGGCCAGGCCTGCTGGCTCCGCTCGGTGCGGCGGAAGAAGTCGCTGCCGGCCATCCACTTGCCGGGTGCCAGCTCGCCGAGGACGATAGCGTCGAAGCGGTCGTCGCCGTCCTCGATGGTGAGCGCGCTGCCGCCGCGCTGGCGGAGGTCCGCCACCTGCACCCAGGCGACGAGCGTCTTGTCGGAGAGGGCCTGCGGCCCCTTGGCGTCGCCGCCCTGAACGGACCCGTCTGGCCCCAACGCCGATGCGACCATCGTGCACAGCCCCCATGCCAAGACACGTTGTCTCATTCGATGCTTCCCAAGCGGCGTCTGCACTGCCGACCTCCCTGGGCTGCAATATATCCCGTGAACGGCCCCCCGCGCAAGCGCTGCCCCGCAATGGCCGATGTGAGAAATCGGTCGGAGCGTGTATAATAGGCGCCGGCTGTTCCGTGTTCCGCCGTGCGACAAGGAGGCACAATGTTCGATCGTCGGTTCTGGACCGTGTGCGCGGCGCTACTCCTGCCCGTTGCCGCCGCCCGCCTGGCGACCGCCGCGCAGCGCCGCCGCGAGGCCGGGCAGCAGAAGCAGTTGGAGGCGGTGCGCCCGACCCTCGAGCCGCTGCGCCGCGCCGTGGCCGACATGGTGGACACCTTCGGCCCCCGCTATCCCAAGGGCAGGGATTTCGCCGCCCGCCTCGATGCCCTGGAGGCAAGCCTGAAGGAGGCGCAGCCGCAGGACCTCGGAAAGCTCGTCTCTGAGATCGCGGCCCTCCAGCGCGAGGCCCTCATCGCCAACCCCCTGGTGAGCGGGCAGCCCATCCTCTTCGTCTCGCGGCGGCAGTACCGCTCCGACCACCACAACACCGCCACGATGTTCCAGACGGGCGAGATCAACACGGGCAGCTTCACAGGCGGCGGGGCGCTGAAGCTCGTGGACCTGGCCAAAGGGGGCGAGGTCAGGACCCTGGCCGAGGCGCCCCAGGGCTTGGCCCGCGACCCCGACGTGCGCTTCGACGGCAGAGCCGTGCTCTTCTCGATGCGCCGCGACGCAAAAGACGACTACCACCTCTACGAGGTCAACGCCGACGGCACGGGGCTGCGGCAGCTCACCTTCGGCTCCGGCGTGTCGGACTTCGACCCGCTGTACCTGCCCGACGGGCGGATCGCCTTCAGTTCCACCCGCCAGCCGAAGTACTGCATGTGCAACCGCCACATCATGGGCAACCTGTTCCGCATGGATGCCGACGGAGCAAACATCCACCAGATCGGCCGCAGCACCCTTCACGAGGGCCACGGCAACCTCACGCCCGACGGCCGCATCCTCTACGACCGCTGGGAGTACGTGGACCGCAACTTCGGCGACGCCCAGGGGGTGTGGACCTGCAACCCCGACGGCACGAACCACGCGGTCTACTGGGGCAACAACACGCCCTCTCCCGGCGCGGTGCTCGACGCCCGCATCCTGCCCGGCGCCCCCGAGCTCTTCATCGCCACCTTCTCCTCGTGCCACGACCGCCCCTGGGGCGCCATCGCCCTCGTGGACCGCCGCATCGGCGTGGACGCCACGGAGCCGGTCCTCCGCACGTGGCCGGCCAGCGCCCGCGACCTCGTGATGAAGGGCGGCTACGATGCGTTCAAGCGCGTGAACCCCAAGTACGAGGACCCCTTCCCCTTGAGCGACAAGCACTTCCTCGCCGCCCGGCAGGTCAAGGGTGAGCAGATGGGCATCGTGCTCCTGGATGTCTTTGGCAACGAGATCCTGCTCCACACCGAGGAGCCGGGCTGCTTCGACCCCATGCCCCTCGGCCCGCGGCCCCGCCCCGTCCCCGTGCCCGACCGCACGAGCCTGGCGAAGGCCGACGGCTACTTCACCATCTACGACGTCTACACCGGCACCGGGATGGAGGCGGTCGAGCGTGGCAAGGTCAAGTGGGTGCGGGTGGTCGAGTCGCCCGAGAAGCGCTTCTGGACCCACACCAACTGGCAGGGCAGCGGCACGCAGGCCCCAGGGATGGCGTGGGACGACTTCAACAACAAGCGGATCCTCGGCATGGCGCCCGTGGACGCCGACGGCTCGGCCTACTTCGCCGTCCCTGCCGACACATTCGTCTACTTCCAGCTCCTCGATGCCGACGGGATGATGGTGCACTCGATGCGCAGCGGCACCATCACGCGGCCCGGCGAGACGACCGGCTGCGTGGGCTGCCACGAGAACCGCCTCGGCGCCACGCCCAGCCACCTCAAGACCGCCATCAGCCGCCCCCCGTCCCCGCTCAAGCCCTGGCACGGCGAGCCGCGGCTCTTCAGCTACACGGCCGAGGTCCAGCCCCTCTTCGACCGCTACTGCCTGAAGTGCCACGACTTCGGCGGAAAGGGAGCAGGCAAGGTGGTCCTGGCCGGCGACCGCACGCTGGCCTTCAACGTCTCGTACATGGAGCTGCGGCGGAAGAACCTCGTTACCGTCCCCGGGGCCGGGCCGTGGAACATCCTCTCGCCCTACGCCTGGGGCTCCCACGCCAGCCGTGTCGTCGCCGTGCTGCGAAAGGGACACAACGACGTGACGCTCGACCCCGAGAGCTTCGACCGGCTCGTGACGTGGATTGACATCAACGCGCCCTACTACCCATCCTATGCCAGCTCGTATCCCGACAACCTCTTCGGCCGCTCGCCGCTGGACCGCAAGCAACTGGACGCGTTGAGCAAGCTCACGGGCACGCCGCTGAATCGCCAGAGCCACGAGCCGCGCGTCTGCTTCGACCGCCCCGAGAAAAGCCCCTGCCTGGCCGCGTTCAAGGACAAGAACGCCCCGAAGTACCAGGAGGCCCTGGCCATCATCCAGGCGGGCAGGGACTTGCTCGCCCGGCAGCCCCGCGAGGACATGCCGGGCGCACAGCTCCTCGGCCTCGAGGCCCAGCGCGAGAGCAAGTACCAGCGTCTGGCCGAGGCCGAGACCCGCGCCCGGCAGGCCATCCTCAAGGGCGAGAAGCTCTTCCCTCTGGAGACCGCAGGCCGATGAGGACCCTGCTCCCACTCGCCCTTGCCCTCGCCACGGCAACGGCGGGCGCACCGCCTCCCGAAGTCCTGGCAGACTGGTTGGCCCAGGACAAGCTGGCGAGCAGCGGGCGAGTGACGAAGCAGGCCATCGCCGCCATCCTCGACACGCTGGACGACGCAGGGGCGGGCCTGCGAAGGCAGCTCGACGACGCCGAACTCGCCGGCACGACGCTCGCCGACCTCTACGTGCGGGCCTGCGAGCTGCGCCGCCAGGCCCGGCTCGCGCCCCACCGCGACAGGCTCGCGAGGGTCGTCTTCACCAGGCACTTCGACATGGGCGGCTCGCACTACGCCTACGCCGAAGGGCAGTCCGACGCCCAGGCGGAGCGCCACTTCCGCCCCGGCACGGCCTTGTGCCTCCTCGAGATGCACGGCGTCTACGCCCAGGTCAGGGCGCTCATCGAGGACCCCAACGGCGTCATCCGCGACCCCGACGTTTCGTACGACGGCCAGCGCATCCTCTTCGCCTGGAAGAAGGACGACCGCAAGGACGACTACCATCTCTACGAGATGACCGTCGCCGACGGGGCGGTGCGCCAGCTCACCGACGGCCTGGGCTTCGCCGACTACGAGGCCGCCTACCTGCCCAGCGGCGACATCGTCTTCAACTCCACCCGCTGCGTCCAGATCGTGGACTGCTGGTGGACCGAGGTGTCGAATCTCTACACCTGCGGCCCGAACGGCGAACACCTGCGTCGCCTCTCCTTCGACCAGGTGCACACCAACTTCCCCACCGTCACCCACGATGGCCGCGTGATCTACACCCGTTGGGACTACAATGACCGCGGCCAGATCTACCCGCAGGCCCTCTTCCAAATGAACGCCGATGGCACGGGGCAAACCGAGCTGTACGGCAACAACTCCTGGTTCCCCACCACCATCCTCCACGCGCGCTCGATCCCCGGCACCAGCAAATACGTCGCCATCTTCACCGGCCACCATTCGCGGCAGAAAGGCTGGCTGGGCATCGTGGACCCCCGCATGGGCCGTCAGGAGAACGCCGGCACCCAGCTCATCGCCCCCGTGCGCGAGACCAAAGCCGTCCGCGTGGATGCCTACGGCCAGGGCGGGGACCAGTGGCAATACCCCTACCCGCTCAGCGAAACGGCCTTCCTCGTCACCTTCAAGCCTGAGAAGGCGCAGCACTTCGCCATCTACTGGATGGACGCCGACGGCCACCGCGAGCTTCTGGCCTCCGACCCGAGGATCTCCTGCAATCAGCCCGTGCCCCTCGCCCCCCGCCCCGTGCCCCACGTGCGGGCGAACGTCGTGGACTATCGGAAGGATGCGGGCGCCGTCTACCTCCAGGACATTTACGAGGGGCCGGGCCTGGCAGGCATCGAGCGCGGGGCGATCAAACAACTCCGCGTCGTCGCCCTGGAGTTCCGCGCGGCCGGCATCGGCTCGAACGGCAACGGCGGCCCCGCCGGCGGCGCGATGATCTCCACCCCCGTCTCCATCCAGGGCACGTGGGACGTCAAGCGCGTGCTCGGCACCACACCCGTGCACGACGACGGCTCGGCGTGCTTCACCCTCCCCGCCCGCGCGCCCGTCTACTTCCAGGCCCTCGACGCCAACGGCCACGCCGTGCAGACGATGCGGAGCTGGGTCACCCTCCAGCCCGGCGAGAGCGTCTCGTGCGTCGGCTGCCACGAGAACAAGAACTCGGCCCCGCCCGTCGCCCGCACCAGCCAGGCCCTCTACGGCGGCCCCCAGCCGCTCACGCCGCCCGAGTGGGGCACCGAGGGCTTCGGTTTCCTCCGCCACGTCCAGCCGATCCTCGACAAGCATTGCGTCAAGTGCCACCACCTCGACACCCCGCCCCGCTACGGCGTCGCCCCGATGACCCGCAGCGGGCGCGACCTGCGCAATCCGCCCGCCACCTTCGATCCCAAGACCATGCGCCTCCTCACCCCCGCCGACGCTCGTTGGTGGCACACCTTCGACCGGCCGCCCGACGCCTGGACGAAGCCCGACTTCGACCACGCGAAGTGGCGCGTCGGCCCCGGCGGCTTCGGCTCCTATGTGCCCGGCGGCAAGGCCCGCACCCCCTGGAACACGCCCGACATCTGGCTCCGCCTCACCTTCGACCTCAAGGAGAAGCCCAAGGCCCCCGCCCTCCTGTGGCACCACGACGACGACGCAGAGGTCTACATTAACGGTATCCCGGCCGCTCAGGGGGAAGCCTTTCTCATCCGCTACGAAGTCGCGCCCATCGCGCTCAGGGCCGCCGCCACGCTCAAGGTCGGCACGAACACCCTCGCCGTGCACTGCAAGTACGCCGGCGGCGGGCAGTACATTGACGCAGCCCTCATTGAAACACCCGCCACTGCTCCCCAGCAATCCCCCGACCCCCAACCCCCAACACCTGACCCCCAACACCGCCCCGCCATCACGCCCGCCTTCAGCCTCCGCGGCATCCAGACTGCCGACGGCCGCAGCCTGCGGAAGTGGAGCGACTCCTATCTCGCCCTGGCGAACCGTCGCGTGGCCGACTGGATCAACGTGCAGAGCGAGCCGAGCATGCTGCCGCCCTACAAGGCCGGCGCGGCCAGGAGCAAGCTCATCACGATGCTCGCCGAGGGCCACAACGGCGTCAAGCTCACCCCCGCCGAGCTTCACCGCCTCGCCACCTGGATTGACCTCCTCGTGCCCTATTGCTCCGACTACGCGGAGGCCAACGCCTGGAACGACGCCGACAGCCAGAAGCACGCGCGCTACCTGGCCAAGCGCAAGAGGATGGAGGACCTCGAGCGCGAGAACATCCAGGCCCTGCTCACCGGCGCGAGGTGACGATCCGCAGCGCGGGTCGGCCCTCTGAGGAGTTTGCGTGCAGGCGGGGCAGGACCTCTGGGAAGCGGTCCTCAATCAGCGCGAGGTTCAACAGATTGAACGCCGCGGGCCACCAGACCGGCTCGTGCCAGGCGTAGCCGGTCATGCCCTTCTTCCACACGTGAACCCACTTCACCGTGTCGGCCACAGGGATGACCTCTCCGCGGCAGCCGACTAGGTGGCCGGCCAGGCCGAAGGTGTCGCCCGGCTCGGCCATCATCTGGAGCGAGGCGCGGACCACCGCCACGGCATAGTCCCTCCAGCGCCGCTCCCCGGTCTCTCGCCATAGCTCGAGGAATGCGTTGGCCTGAAGCGCGAACCACCAGCACACGAATGCCGTCTCGGGCGAGATGGCCCCGAGGCCGCGTGTCCGCATCCTCCGCCGCCCGCAGTCGGTCTCGGGTGGGAAGTGGACGTTGTAGGCGAACAGGAAGGCGAGGCAGTATTCGCCGGCGCGAATGGCCTTGTCGAGGTAGCGCGGCTTGCCGGTGGCGCGGTAGAGGTCAATCAGGAGGTCGGCCACGCCCGCGCCGTCGTTCTCGGTGGTCGTGTCGAGCAGGTCGGTGCAGTCGCCGTAGCCTGCCTCCCTGTCCACGCAGGTGCGCACGTAGAATGAGGCGCCCCGCTCGGCGGCCCGCAGGTACTCCTTGCGTCCCGTCAGGCGCCACGCCTCGAGCACCGCTCGCGCCGCGTGGACGCCCATCGCGCGCTCGGTGCCGAGGCACTGGCCATCGAGGGTCCACTGGCTGCCGAACGCGCCGCTGGGCGCCTGGGTTCGCACGGCGAGGTCGCAGAAGCCGAGGGCGAAGTCGGTCCACCGCCTCACATCAATGCGGCGGGCGAAGAGCTTTGTCTGGCTCAGGAGTTCCACGCACCGCAGCAGCCAGTACGCCGCGCCGCCCATCTGGACCGCGTTGACCTCGCGGTCCGTCCATCGGAGCTCGCGGAGGTCGAAGTGCGTGAGGAAGGCTCCGTTGCCGCGAGGGGCGTTCTCGATGAAGAACTCCGCCGCCTGGATGGCCTTCTCGGCCAGGCTTGGGCGGTGAGCGCGAATCGCCCGCCGGAGGGCCAGGTAGGCCAGCATCATCGTCGGCGCACACCAGCCGGCCGAGAGGACCGGCGTGAAGCTCCCGAAGGGATCGCCATCCCGGTCCACGCGGAGGGCGAAGCCGCGGACCTCGCCCTTCCGGACCCAGAAGCGGCCGATGGACCGCCACAGGAGGCGCTCGGCCTTCTTCGCCGCGATGCCCGGGGCAATCGGCGCGCGCAGGTTCCGCCAAGCCGACTCCCACACGCGCACGTAGCCGTGCCGCTTCGCGCCCGCGCGGTCGAGCACCACGAAGAACCGCCTGCGGAATCGCGCACCATCCTCGACCACGAAGCCGGGCGGAACCGTGGCTGCGATGAAGACGCCTTGCCCCGTCCGCGGCAGGGCCGTGCCGAGGAACGTGCCGGGGGACTCTCGGAACGGGACGAAGGTGCGAAGCGTGTATCCGCCCTTCCCCGGGAGGATGCAGCAGGCCGAAAGAGTTCGCTCCGAGCGCCCCGGCTCCGTGTAGGAGCCGGCCACGAGGCCGCCCGCCTCGAGGGCCATCAGCCCCGGCGCCGTCGTGCGCTCCTCGCGGAAGACCCAGGGCTTGCCCTCCCGCGCCATGCCGGTCGGCGCGGACTTCGAGCCCGCGTTGCCGTTCATTGAGATGTATGGGATCGCCCAGTGCTCGAGCTTCGCGAAGGGCACCCAGAGGTCCATGCCGAAGCGCACGTTGCCCAGCCTGCCTCCCCGCCACCGCCACGTGCGGGCAACGACGAGGGTGTTCCCGCGCGGCATCAGGCGGTCCTCGACTTCCCACGTCCCTCGCTCCGTCGTCAGCTCGCCCGACGCCACCCACCCGCGTCCCTTCCGCCCGGCTCGGAGGATGGGCACCCTCAGCAACTCGCCGCTCACCCACACAGGAAAGCATGAACAGGCGAGGGCCTGCGCGATCCCCTCCCAGCGAAGCTCCAGGCAGTCCCCTGTCAGGCGGGCCTGGTCGAAGCTGGACACGCCCTGCTCCTTCCCCCCTCTGCGTGCAGGATACTACTCCGCCAGCCGCCACGTGTCAAGCGCTCCGAGCCCCCATCGAATGCCTAAGGGTCATCCCCGCTCAGGCTACAGATACACATGATCAATTCCCCGCGTGTGGGTTTGATCATGTGTAGAATCGCCTAAACTCTTGCAGCAACTGGGTTTATGGTGTTTCAGCCGTGTCTACACATGGTCATCTGTACCCTACCCCCGATCCGCCCCCCTGTTGGCGCGCTGCGCGACAGGCGACAGGCCGCCAATCTCCCCGCCCCTGGTTCTGGCGGCCTGTAGGCAGGGGCATGATCTGCGTAAGGACATATCATCTCGACACTTATGGCGTCTTCCGGGCGGCTGCGCCCGCCCGACAGGCCGCCAACTGGCCGAGGCCCCGCGCCCCCGCCCCTCATCGCGTCCGGTTGTGGACATCGTGGACATGGTGGACAGCGTGGACTTTGTGGACACGCGTCCCGGCCCCATCGGGAGCTCCTGACGCCCTCGTCCACCACATCCGCAGTGTCCACATTGTCCGCCGTGTCCATGCCCGTGGCAATGCGGCAATGCGGGGCAATGCGGTGCCAGGCACACCATGACACCATGAGGCTGTAAGCGCCTAGTAGCACAGTGGTTATGGCGACGCATGTCATTTCGATGGTCCCGGGTTCTTGCCGAGGCAGGGGCCGACGAGCGCAGGATTCGGGCGGTGTCATGCCTGATTCATGCGCTTCTCGCGACGTTGCGAGGCGGCCTGTCCTTGCGCGGTCATGGTATCGTGCGAGATCAGTGATGTCAGGAGGCGCGACGACGCACCTCCCCACGCAACGCATTCGCGAGTGTACTGACCGAGAAGTTGGCTCCCTGAGTCGCGGGCGCTCGGGCCGGCCCAGGCGAGATTCCTCGCTATCGTTCGGAATGACCCCCATGCAGGCGCAAGCGCCGACGTACCTGGGTCATGCCGGGCGGACGCGAGGCATCTCGCCAAGGCGACCCGACGCGTCGGGTCCTCATCACGCCCTCTGATCAGGCGAGAGACTTCTTGCAGGAATCTCTCGTTCGGGATACCAGTCATGTATGGTGCGCCGAATGGCACTAACGTGGTGGCCCGCAGGGCGGCAGGTGACTACCCTCTGTCGCCCATTCGGGCTTGTGTTAGTGTCAGAGGCGAAGGGGCGACAGGGACGAAAGGGGCCAAAGGGACAGGGGACGCTCCTGCGCTCTGGTCGGAGCCGCGACCGCGTTGACCGCTCCGCAGGATTCTGGTAGGCTCTAGCGGGTCAGGAGACCCGCGATGGCGTTGGCCCGTTCGGCTGTGCTCTGCGCGTGCTTGCTGGGCGGGATTGGGTTCGGGCAGGAGACGTGGGAGGGGCCGAAGCTCAAGCCGGTCCCGCGGCAGGAGGTCTACGAGTTCACCCGGCGCCCGACGTTTGGGCGGCAGGCCGGGCCGGACGGCCAGCCGGTCCGCGACCGCTATGAGGTATCCTTCGCCTCCAAGGGCGCGTGCGACGTCGCCGTGTGCATCGAGGACGGCAAGGGGCGGATCCTGCGGCACCTGGTCTACGGCGTCCTCGGCGCGAACGCGCCCGTCCCCTTCCAGAAGGACGCGTTGGAGCAGACGCTCGTCTGGGACGGCAAGGACGACGCGGGCCGCTACGTCGAGGACCCTGAGCGGTGTGTGGCGCGCGTGTCGCTCGGCCTCCACCCGACATTCGACAAGATACTCGGGTTCCACCCGAAGGACTTCACGCACGGGAGTCAGGCTGGGGCGATCGCGGCCGATGCCGACGGCGTGTACGTGCTGGAGCTGACCGCCCGCAACCAGCTCCGCATGTACGACCACGACGCGAGGTACGTTCGGACCCTCATGCCCTATGCGGGCGACAAGGTCAACACGAAAGAGCTCAACATCCCGCATCGGACGACGGAGAACGGCCGCACGGTGCCGCGGCTGTCCGGCCTCGGCGGCACCGAGCCGTTCGTGTCGGTGATGGACCCGCAGAGCCTGGCCGCCGCGGCGGGGAAGCTCGTCTCGGTGACCAGCGGGTACGGCGCCCGGCACCTCCTGCGGCTCCGCACCGACGGCACGACAGGGGGCGAGCCGGTCCTGGGCGCGCTCCTGGCGAAGCAGTTCAGCGTCGAGAACGGCCAGCCCCACCTGGCGCTCAGCCCGGACGGCAAGTGGATGTACTTCACGGGCCTCGACCCCGATGGCCGCGTCACGGGCCGCAGCAGGTACTGCTGGAACGCCGTGTGGCGGGTGCCGTGGGACCGCAGCGGCGGGGGCGCCGTGTTCGACCGCGACCCGCACGTGGGCGACAAGCCGTTCGTGGGCACGATCGCGGGCGGCCAGGTCTCGAGCGTGGGGAAGGACAGCGACCAGTTCTACGCCCCCGAGGGGCTGGCCTGCGACGCCCAGGGGCGCCTCTACGTGTGCGACAGCAGGAACGACCGAGTCCAGGTCTACTCGCCCGAGGGCACGTTCGTCAAGTCCATCCCCGTCGCCGCGCCGCAGGAGATCGGCGTCCACCACCGAACCGGCGAGATCTACCTGCTGTGCTATGATGTCGGGCGCGTCGAGAACGGCAGGCTTCCTGCCAGGAGAGGGGTCAGCGGCCAGGAGCTCACGCTGCTCAAGCTGGGTCCCCTCGACGACCCGAGGCCGATCATCGAGCAGAAGCTTGTTACCCCCCGTGGCGACGCCCCGCGGGTGTCCTTCACGCCGGTCTTCTGCCTCGATTCCTGGGCGAGCCCGGCGAGGCTGTGGCTGGTCACCGCGCGGTCCCAGCTCCAGGTCTACGAGGAGAAGGACAAGTCGTTCGTGCTCTTCCAGGATTTCACCAGCGAGGTGGCCAAGGCTGGGCTCCAGCCGCACATGCTCGGGCCGTTCCGCGGAAACCGCCTCGCGGTGGACCCCGTCCGCCACGTCCTCTACTACCTTCGGGTGGCCGCCTTCGGGCCGGGGGAGAGTCCCCTGATGAGGTGCGACCCCGAGGGGCTGGGCCGCTTCGTCAACGTGCAGATCGCCGGCCACTGGACGTGGGAGGAGGTGGACTTCGGGCTCGACGGGCATCTCTACCTGCGGGCGCTCCGCTACCTGGCGCGCTTCGACCCGGACAAGTTCGTCGCCTCGCCCGATGGCGACAAGGTGTCCATCCCCTTCGAGGCGGAGGTGCCCTTCGACTACGGCGAGCCGCAGGACATGCCCTGGACCCAGCGGAAGTGGCGGGGCACGATCCAGATCCCGGCGCTCCCCGGAGCCAACGGCTTCGACACGGGCTTCGGCGTGGCCCCGAACGGGGACATCGTGGCCTTCGTGAAGAACTACCAGACCTACGAGGGGATTCTCTGGGGTCGGCCGAAGAACAAGTGGGTGGACGCCTGGGGCGAGCGGATGCGGCGCGAGATGGTCGAGCGCGGCTATCGGCCTCGGAAGCTCCCCGGCCGCCACTACGAGGCCGGCGAACTCGTCTTCCGCTGGTCGGCCCGCGGCGAGCTGCTCAGCGAGGACCTGATTCCCGCCCTGCCGATGCCGAGCTGCGGCATCGCCACCGACCGCGAGGGCAACCTCTTCGTCGGCGTCGGCGCCAACCTGATCGTCAACGGCAAGCCCCACGCCGGGGGCTGCCTCGCCAAGTTCGCACCGACGGGCGGCCGGCTCCTCGGGCAGGGCGACGTCGTGAAGCTCGAGCAACTGCCCGACCGCCCCGCCGAGTTCACCGCCTACGGCTGGGGGAAGCTGTGGTCGCGCAACATGTACTGGGCCTACCCCGGCTACGACCAGATGCACTTCCTCGGCGGCGGGCAATACCCGTGCCTGTGCGCCACCTGTCGGTTCGACTCCGACCCCTACGGTCGCTCGTTCGTGCCCAAGGCCTACCAGTTCTGCGTGGGAATCGTGGACACGAATGGCAACGTCATCTGCGAGCTTGGGCGGTACGGCAACCCCGAGTCGCCGGCCATGAAGCGGGGGGACACCGACATTGGCATCGCTCACTGCTCGTTCCTCGCCACGGAATCCGACCGGTGGCTCTACCTGAACGACGACGGCAACAGCCGCGTCCTCCGGGTCAAGCTCGGCTACAAGGCCGAGGAAACCGTTCCCCTCAAGTAGCTCCGGCTGCGGAAGCAATGGTAGGGGTGTCATGCTGAGGCTTTGCGAAGCATCTCGCCAGGGAGGTCCACTGCCCGTTCCGGCGAGATTCTTCGCTTCGCTCAGAATGACCCTGGGCACGGAAGAGACACCCGCTGTCTCTTGCCGTCCACGGCCCTCCGGGTGCTTCGCACACAAGACAGCGGGTGTCCTTTCCGTGCTTCTCCTCAGCGCCAGCGCGCTGGGCGCCGGCATCAGCGTCTGGGAGCTGCCGCAGGGGGGCGCTCGCGCGCCGGGCAGCCGCGAAGGATGGCGGCCCGTGGAGCGCAGCGGCCGGCTCGAACATGGCGCCGCCGTCGAGAACGACAGGCTGATGGTCCTCGTCGCCCAGGGCGCGACGGGGCCGACCGTTGCCGCAAAGGGAACCTCGTCCCCTCTGGTCGAGGTCACGGTCTCCGCCGCGGGGACCTCAATGGGTAGTGTCGGCGGCGTGAGGCTGGCGAAGCTCGATGGCGCCGAGGCGGTGCTCGGATTCACGGCGGGCACGGCGGAAGTCGAGCTGGCCCTGCGCGTCGGGGCGGCTCACGTGGAGGTCCGGCCCGGCAGGAATGCGTATTCCCTCACGGCGCGGGCGAGCGCGCGGTACGCCGTCGTCCCCGACTTCTCCGGGCACGACTCGCTCTATGATCCCACGCACCACGCGGCGGATGCCCGGCCCGTGCGTGCGGAGAACCTCCTTGTGCACCTACTCGACGGCGAGCAGGCGATCCTGCTCCTTCTCTGGAAGGGCGCCGCGGATGCGAAGCCCCAGGAGAAGAAGCCGGCCGCCCCGCGGCAGAGACGAAGAGTCGGACTCCTCGCCGCGGGCGAGGGCGCATCCCGGCGCTTCACGGCCAGCCGAATCGAGTTCCTCGGCCGGCCCGTTTCCGTCGCGCTGCTCGAGGGAAGGGCGCTGTGGCACGAGGTGGCGGCCCGCGAACTCCCGGGCGCCAGGACGGTTCGGGTCGAGTGGAAGCGTCCGTTCGACGCGAGGTGGCGGGCCGACCTGACGGTCGAGGGCTTCGACGAGGCGAAGGTGGCCGCGTTCCTCAAGCTCGCGGCCCAGCTCGGGCTGTCGAAGGGCAGGGAAGAGGACTGGCAGCGGGCCTACGCTCCGACGGCGAGCGGGGCGACGAGGTCCTCCCGCATCACGACCGAGACCTGCAACTTCCGGCTGCCGGACAAGCGCGGCGAGCTGCCCCGCTTCCGGCCGGCGGGCGCCCAGGCCGACGAGGTGCTCTGGCCCTGCATCTTCCGGGAAAGGGAGACGCTGCTGACCCTGCCCGCGCAATGGCCGTGTTACCCGGACCCGACAAAGGGCTTGCTCGACCTCGTGCAAGGGCAGCGGGCCGCCGAGGGGAAGGAGCCCCTTCAGCCCCTTCATCCCTACGGCCGCGCGATCATCTACCCGATTGACCGCACGCAGAAGACCCCGCTTGCCGCCTACACCGTGGTAGACGTGATGCGCGATGCCCTGGGCACGGGCCCGTGCGACTGGGACTGGCTGGAGAAATCTCGCTGAGCCTCAGTGCCAACGGGGCGCCATGTTTCGGCCCGCCTTCTCCGTCAGCCGGGCCTCGGCGCCGTCGGAGAGCCGCATGACGCAGATGTTGTTCCCCCTCGAATAGGTGATCATCGTCCCGTCCGGCGACTCGCAGATGAGGTCGTAGCCGTCCCACCGCTTCTGGGTCGGCGTCTCGAACCGCCGCACCTCCGTGCCGTCGGGCCTGAACTTCCAGCGGAGGATCGCCCCGTGGTGCCTCGGGTCGTGGTGGGCGAAGTAGAGCCACTCGCCGTCGGCGGCCCATTGCGGCGTGCACCCGCGATAGCCGGGCGTCAGGGCTTTCACGCTCTTGAACTCGGCCGCGTCGTCGAGCTGGACGACCATGAGCGAGGGACCCGTGAGCGACCAGAGCGCCCCCTCGATGGCCAGCCGCCGCGTCGGCGGCGAGAAGCTGGCGCGGTTCAGGTTCCCCTGGAGCCAGGTCGCCACTTCCTTCAGCGGCTCGGCGACGGCGCTCGTCTCGAGGTTCTGGACGCACACGGCGTCCTTGCCGTCCCCGCGCCGTGCGTTGTAGACGACTGCGCTGCCGTCCGGCCACCAGTCGGGCCTCACGGCCTCGGCCGCGACCCTTCGCGTCTCCCTACCCTCCCGGTCCATGACCCAGACCTCCTTGCCCCGCGGCTCCCAGCGGGTCCAGACCGACCACCGCTTGCCCAGCTCGCCCGCGACGTAGGCCACGCGCTTGCCGTCGGGCGACGGCATCGGGTTGAACTCATCCCGGTCCGGTGTGTTCGTGAGGTTGCGCACGTTCGAGCCGTTCGCGTCCATCACGAAGACGTCCCAATTCCCCGTGCGGTCGGATTCGAAGAAGATCTCGCCGCGTAGTCCTTCCTTGCTGAGGGGCCCCGCGGGCTGGAGTGGCGGCGATTCCGGCCTCTGCACGAAGGGCGATGGCTTCTCCAGCGCGGCGAGTTGCGCAGGCCCCGCTGCCCCTGCCTTGCCCTGGACTCTCACGGGGTTTGAGAGGAGCAGCGCGTGCTCGGTCACGTGGCACAGGAAGCGCACCGCGTGCTCGCCCTCGCCGAGTGAGCCTGCAAGGGGCTTGGCATGGTTGTTGCGCGCCCAGAGGAGCTCCCCGCCCTCGGGCACCGGGCCGGTGGGCAACTCCACGCGGAGGGTCATCGAGCCGCCGGGCGGAAGCGGCTGGGGTGCTTCCCACGGGTTCCCCGCCCGGAGGAGCAAGTAGTCCTCGCGGCTGAGAAGGGCCTGGTCCGCCTCTGGCCCCTCGCGCTCGGCCCACAGGAGGGGCGCCCAGAGCGCCGGCTTCTGGGGCACTCGTGCGGGCCGCTTCGAGATGTTTTCGAGCCGCAATTCCACCGACGCGCCGCCCTTCGCTTCGGCGGCGAGGCGCACGCCGAGAGCCAATCCCTCCAATGCATCGCGCATCGTAGTCGGGCCTGTGAAGCGGCCGTATCTCCCCGCCAAGGTGGCCTCGACGACGGGCCGGCCGTTCACCCGGCCCACGTAGAGGCCGCGGTGGTCCGTGCCGTCGCGGCCGCGATAGAGGCGGAAGCCGCCGGGGTTCGCCTCGATGCACCGGTAGGCCCCATCCTTGCCCGTCGGCTTCAGAAAGAGCAGGAACTGGTCGCGGGCCGCGAACCCCGCCTCCGAGACGTATGGCGCGGCCGGGTTCTCGAACGCCCTGGGGTCGCCCTCGATGGCAACCTCCTTCCCGCACTCGCCCTTGAACCTGGCGGGGCGGATGCCCTCGCTGTACGGGAGCACCTGGGCGGTCCACCGGGCGACCCCGCCGCGAGGGGGCTCGAGGTCGTCGAGGTCGAACTTGACGATCACGATCAGCTCGGCGTCTGCGAGCAGCCGAACGAGGTCCGCGTTCCGGATCGGCGTCAGGCGGAAGTCCTCGTAGTCCGTCAGCCCCGCAGGGCTGCCCGCCCAGCACGCCACAGAGACACAGAGCGCGCAGAGAACACCGCAGTGCCGGACCGGGTTGAAACCGGAAATGGGGCGGCTCGGCGTCATTGCTCTTCTCTCCGGCCTCCAGGAGTTCGCGCCTGGCCAGTCTATCGTATCCCTTTCGCACGGCGGATCAACTGCGTGCGCAGGCTTGATCGGGTGGTGGGAAGTCCTATAATGGCCCCGCCGGTCCGGAACCAGGCACGCGCGGAGGCGGATGGAAAGGGTTCGCGGACTTGTTGACCAATCCGTACATGCTGGCGGCCCTGGCCGCGGTGTCGTTGCCCTGGATCATCGAGTGGCTGTTCCGCCGCCGGCGCCGGGTGGTCGAGCTGCCGACGATACGCTTCCTCCTGAACAACCCCGAGCAGCGCAAGGTACGGCTCCAGGACCTCATCGTCCTCCTCGTGCGGTCGCTCGTCATCTTCCTGTTCGTCGCGGCGCTCGCCCGGCCCATCCTGCGCCCCGACCCGCTCCTGGCCAGCGGGAGGAAGCACCTCGACGTCCTGCTCGTCTTCGATGCGACCTATTCGAATGCGCAGAAGGTCGGGTCCGACTCGGCTTTCGCTCTGGCGCGGCGGATCGGCAGCGAGGTGACCGCGGCCCTTCCGAAGGGCTCGCGCGTCACCGTGGCCACGCTCGGCGACCGCGTGGCTGTGGTGATGGAGGACACCGAGGATCTGCCCGCGGTGCGCGAGCGGATCGAGCAGCTCGAAGTCAGCGACAAGGCGGGGTTCATCGGCGACGCCCTCGCGTGGGCCGAGGCATTCGTGGCGGCCAGGCGGGTCGCGCCCGCCGAGATCTATATCCTCTCGGACATGCAGGAGGCCACTTGGGGCAGGCGCCCCACGGGTGCCGCCGGCGACCCCCGGGCCGGCCTCCAGCGCCTGTTCGAGAAGAACCGCGTGTTCCTCGCCGACACAGGCGGAGGCCCGACGGCGAACTACTGCCTCACCCGCTTCGAGCCGACCGAGAGCGTCATTGTCGCCGGCATCCCCGCGAGCTTCGCCGTGACCGCGGAGGCGACGAACCTGGGAACACGGTCCGCCGCGAATGCGTCCCCAGGCACCCACCGCGCGGAGCTCACCCTCTACGTGGATGGCGAGAGGCAGAACACCCAGAGCTTCGCCCTCGGCGCCCAGCCTCACACGGCCATGTTCCAGCACACGTTTCTCCACGGCGGCACCTACCTGCTCAAGGCCGCGCTCCAGGGCGACAGCCACACGATGGACAATGTCCGCTACTGCCTCCTCACCGTCCCCGAGAACCACAGGGTGCTCGTCGTGGACGACCGCGGCGACCGGCCGCTGCTGGAGACCGACACAGGGCTGCTCGAGCTGGCCATCTCGCCGCCTCAGAAGCCGGGCCGCGACAAGGTCTCGGCCTTCCTCGCCACCGTCACGACGCCCGAGGGCTTCTCGCGGCAGAACCTGGCGAGCTACGAGGTCGTCGTCCTGGCCAACCTCTCGCAGGTCCCATCGCAACTGGTCGGGGCGCTCGAGGTCTTCGTGGCCGAGGGCGGATCGCTCATCGTCCTGCTGGGCGACCGGGTCGTGCCCTTCGAGCACAACCGCAAGCTCCACAAGGACGGGCGCGGACTGCTCCCCTGTGCGCTCGGCGACGGCGCCGCGGCGGAGGGGAAGGAGCTCTCGCTCCTCTTCGACGGTGGCACAGGCTTCCAGCCTATGGGTCACGGGCAGGATGCCCGTGCCACTGGGCTTCCGCAGGGCGGAATGCGGAAGTATCTCCCTCTCAGCCTGGACACGGGCGACAAGGGGTGCCGCGTGCTCGCGCGGTTCAGCGATGGCGCGCCGGCGCTCGTTGAGAGGGCGTTCGGCCGCGGCCGCGTGCTTCTTTTCGCCGGCGCGGCCAAGCCAGGTTGGGGCGACCTGCCGCTCTCCGAGCGCTTCCCAATTCTCATCCAGGGAATCTTGCGCGACCTCCTGGGCGACCCGAACCGCGAGGTGAACCTCGAGGTGGGAGGAGTGTTTGACCAGCCGGTGCTGATGACCTCGCAGCACCTCACGCTGAAGCGCCCCGACGGCCGCAAGGCGCGGCTCACCCCCGTCAGGGCCGAGGGCCAAGCGGTCCGACGGGTCCGCTACGCCGACACCGATCGGGCCGGCGTCTACGAGGTGGACACGATCCCCGAGGTGCTGGCCCGGCGGCGGTTCGTGGTGAATCTGGCACCGACGGAGTCGGACCTGCGGCGGCTGGACGCGGCGCGCTTCGCCCTCGCGTTCGGCCAGCCCGAGGCCGCCTTCCTGCCCGCGCCCTCGCGGGTCCGGCGCTTCGTCGAGGAGCTTCACTCGGTCCGCGAGGCGGCCGGCGGCCTGCTCTGGGGGCTCTTTGCCCTGCTGGCCGGCGAGACGTATCTGGCCTTCCGATTCGGGAGGAGGCGGGCGTGACGGGCAGTGTGCTGCAACGGCTCCTGGGGCTGGACGCGCCGCTCGATGCGGCGAGCCGCGCGCGGCCGGTCCTGTCGGACCCGTGGCTGCCCGCCTGGGCGCTGCTGGCGCTCGTGGCCCTGGTGTTCCTGTACTACCGAAGCGTGTATCGCAGGGACGGGCGGCGCCTCCGCGGCCGCCAGGTCCGCGTCCTCTACGCCCTGCGGATCGTGCTGGCAGCGGGCGTGTTGCTGCTGCTGCTGCGGCCAGCGTTCGACATCCTCCGCGGCGAGGCCAGGCTCCCCATCGTGGCCCTGCTCGTGGACGAATCGCTGAGCATGACGCTGCCCGTCGAGCACGACAACCCGCTCCTCGAGCGCCGCCCAGACCAGCCCCGCGCCGCGCGCAGCCGCTACGCGGTCGCCGCCGAAGCCGCCGCGCGCCTCCAGGACCCGCTCACGGCAACCCATCGCGTGAAGCTCTTCACCTTCTCGGACAAGCTGGACCTCGTCAGGGACATCGCCTACCGCGGCGGAGAGGCGCCGACCACCGAGGCAGCGGCGGTTCGCCAGGCACTCAAGGCGCCCACCGGCGAACACACCGACATCGCGGATGCCATCGTGCGGACGCTCGACGAGTTGAAGGGCAGCAAGGTCTCGGCCATTGTGTTGATTTCGGATGGCCGGGCCACCGATAGCGGCGAGGGGTCACATCTTCATTTCGCACTTGGCGGCGAAGTGCCAAATGAAGATGTGACCCGCGCCATCCGCGCGGCCCGCGAGCGCAACGTCGCCGTCCACACCGTCACCTGCGGCACCGAGGAGCCGCTTCGCGACTTGGCCATCGAGCACCTCATTGCCCCCGACGAGGCGAGCCTCAACGACGTGATGGCCGTGCGGGTCGCCATCCTCAACCACATCCGTCCGAACCTCTCGGTGGGGCTCAAGGTGCTGGAGGAAGGGCAGCCCGTTGCCACCCAGGAGCTTCAGCTTGCCTGGGGGCGGAACCACCGCGTCGTGACGGCTGTTCCCAAGGTCAAAGGCGAGCGGAAGTTCCGCCTGGAGCTGCCCGAATTCCCCGACGAGCTGACCCATGAGAACAACCGCAAGGACTTCAGCGTCAACGTCGTTGAGCGTGAGCTGCGCGTCCTCTTCGTCGCCGGCGCGCCCAGCATCGAATACCACTTCATCATGCAATCGCTCTCCCGGGACCCGATCATCAACGTCAGCGGCTGGCTCCAGTCCGCCGACATCAACTACGTTCAGCCGGGCGACACACCGATCGAGCGCCTGCCACGCACACTGCGGGACTGGGAGGAGTATCACGTCGCCATCCTCTACGACGTGGATCCCAACCAGCTCAGCAACGAGCAGGAGACGGCCCTGGAGGCGCTCGTGCGGGGCGGGGGAGGGCTGCTGTTTGTCGCGGGCCGCACGTACGGGATGGACAAGTTGCTCCAGGTGCGCGGCGCGCGGATGAAGGCCCTCCTGCCGGTGGAGATCGACCGGGATCGCCGCAGCGATCACGAACAGGTCTTCGAGGCCGCCTTCCGCGCGGAACGCACCGAGGCCGGCCGCAGGCATCCCATCTTCCGCTTCGAGATGGACGACAAGGCGAACGACGAGGTGTGGGCGACCCTTCCCACCTTCTACTGGCATCACCCCGTCGTGTCGGCGAAGTCGACGGCCGTCTCGCTCCTCGAGCGGGTCGGCCCCGCCACCGACCGCGGCAAGGTGCTCATGGCCCTTCAGCGCTACGAGAAAGGCGTCGTGTTCTACACCGGCCTCCAGACCCTCTGGCGCTGGCGCTACCCCTACGAGAACTACGACTACGATCGCTTCTGGCGCCAGCTCGTCCGCTACCTGAGCGAGGCCAAGCTGCTCGGCGCGCAGAAGCAGGTCGCGCTCTACACCGACAAGACGACCTACTCGCCGGGCGAGAGCGTCCAGATCTCCCTCACGGTCCTCGACCCCGCGCTGCTCAACCAACTGCGCCAGGAAAGCCTTCTGGCCACGGTCATCGAGGAGAGCGGGGCCGAGCTGCGCCTCCCGATGCGCCCCCTGACGGGCGAGGGGGTCTCGGAGTACCGGGCCGACTATCGCGCCCGGCGCGTCGGGCACTACCGCGTGAACGTCCAGCACGCCCTCGCGCGCGGCTCGAGCGATCGCCGGCCGCTGTTCAACGAGTCGCGCCCCTTCGACGTCGAGCTTCAGTCGCTCGAATTCGTCAACGCCACGGCCGATCCGCAGGCGATGGCGAAGCTCGCCGCCGCGACGGGCGGCAAGGCCTTCGCACGCCAGGGGCTTCGCGATCTCGCGTCGCTGGCCAGAGACGTTCCCAACGAGCCCCAGTTCGTCGCGCACCAGACCGTCGAGGATTTCTGGGATAGCCCGTTGTTTCTCGTCGCCTTCCTGGCGATCATCAGCACCGAATGGGTGCTGCGAAAGCGGTGGGAGCTGCTATGAGAGTGCGAAGTGCGGAGTGCGGAGTGCGGAATGGCAGAAGAAGGCGGGGTGAGTGTTCCGCATTCCGCACTCCGCATTCCGCATTGCTCCTGTGGCTCCTCCTGGCCGGTGGCACAGGCTTCCAGCCTGTGGCGGGAGGGGCCGAGGAGAAGCCCCCCGCCCCCGACGCCAAACCCGGGAAGCCCGAAGCGTCGCTCGAGGATCGCAAGACCGTGGTCGGCACGCTCATCTACCCGCCGCGGACCCAGACGCGGCGCGAGAGCTCCGCGACGAAACTCCTGACCCCCGAGGTGCGCGAGATGGTCCGCAAGGCGCTCGAATTCGTCCGCCGATCGCAGGCCGCGGATGGCGGATGGGGCGACAAGGACTTCCCCCAGGAGGTCGGCGTGACCGCGCTCGCCTGCCTGGCCCTGATGGGCGACGGCAGCCTGCCACGCGTCGGGCCGTCGGGACGCCAGCTTGCCAAAGGAGTCGAGTTCCTCCTCGACCACGTGAAGGACGACGGCCAGATCGTCGCCCGCGACACCTACAAGTACGGCCCCATGTACGGCCACGTGTGGAGCACGCTCGTGCTCCTCCAGGTCTACGGCAACGTGCCGTGGCGGAAGGACCTGCGCGACAAGCTCGCCCGGGCCATCCAGATCGTGCTCCGCTTCCAGAAGTCCGACGGCGGCTGGCGCTACAAGATGATGAAGGAGGGCGAGAGCGACGTGCTGGTGACCCTGAACGTCCTCTACGCCTTGCGGGTGGGCATCGCGGCGGGGTTCGCCATACCCAGGGAGGTGCTGGACCGGGGCTACCGGTTCATCGAGGGCAACGGGTTGCCCGACGGGCGGTTCCTCTACAAGGCAGGGGGCATGCCGGGCTCGGTCGCCATCTCGGGCGTGGGCGCACTGGCCTTCCACCTCCAGGGGAAGTTCGACCATCCGCTCCTCGTTGCGGCCACGAAGTACATTGATTTCACCCACAAGCGGTGCAGCGAGGAGGACCTGTTGGAGGTGCCCTATTTCATCTACGGCACGTGGTACACGAGCCAGGCCATGTATCGGGCGGGCGACGACTATTGGCATCCCTACTACCGCAAGATCGTCGCCACGCTCAAGAAGGCGCAGCAGGAGGATGGCCAGTTCTTCGACCACCGCGGGAACGGCGTGTACCCCACGGCGGTCGCAGCCATTGTGCTCCAGGCGCCGCTGGGCTACATGCCGCTCTACCAGAGGTGAGCCATGGTCGCGTCGGCATTGAGGGACATCTGCTCGGAGTTCCGCCGGCGCCTTCGGGCGGCTCAGGGGATCGCCGGGCTTTCGCGCGCGGCGATGGTGGCACTGGCCGCGGGAGCGGCGCTGATCCTCCTCGACTGGTGGCTGCGGTTCGGCACAGTAGGACGGCTCGTAAGCTGTTCGGCGTTCCTCGCCGCCGCGGCGGCCGCGGCATGGCTCTGGATGGTGCGGCCGTTGCGGGAGCGCTGGTCGGACGCCCACGTGCTTGCCTTCCTCGACCGGACGGTGCCGGGCGGCCCCGAGGGCCTGCTGGTGCTCGCGGAGCTGGGCGAGCCGGCCCAGATCCCCGAGGCAGGCTCCGAACAGGGGCGGGCGATGATCGAGAGCGCCCGGGAACGGCTCTCACCACTCGTGCGCGAGGTCGCGCTCGGCGAGGCCATACGCCACGATGTGCCGAGGCGGTGGGCGCGGCGGGCGGCGGGGGCAGTGCTCCTGGCGGGCCTCGCCTTTGCGGTCACCCTGCCTCACAGCACCACGGGGCTTGGCCGGCTGCTCCTGCCGCTAGCCGACATCCCTTGGCCCCAGAAGACCCGCCTCACCATCATCGAGCCGGCGGGCCCGATGCCCCCGGGCGGCTGGCCGACCCCGCGAGGCGAGCCGTTCCGCCTGAGGGTGCGCCTCGGCGGCCAGGTGGTCCCGCGCGAAGTCGAGCTCGCCTATCGCGGCGCGGGGCGGTGGATCCGCGAGGCACTTCGGGTGGACCCCGACGACACGTGCACGGTCGCCTTCCCCGAGGTCACGCAGGACATCCTGTTCACCCTCCGCGCCAACGATGCGGAGACGGATCGGCTCAGGATCCGCGTCGTCGAGCGGCCCGCCGTCGCCAAGGTCGTCGCGATCTACCAGTACCCCCTCTACAGCCGGCTGCCGCCGAAGCGCGTCGAGAGCGGGGCCATCTCTGCCCTGGAGGGCAGCCGGGTCACGCTCCTGTTCACGGCGAACCAGGAGCTCGCGCGGGCCGAGCTCGTGTTCCGACTGAAGCCGAAGGACTCGTCCGCCGCCCCAGGCTCCGGGGTCACGCGTCACGCGGCACGCGTCGCGCACCAGGAGGGGCGTTCGACCTTCGCCCACACCCTCACCCTCACGACGAGCGGCCTCTATGAGGTCCGGCTCGAGGGCCTCACGGGCCTGGCGCAGGGCGAGCCCGAGGTCTACCCGATCCAGGTCATCCCCGACGAGCCGCCGGTGGCGCAGACCCTCGCCCCCACCGAGGACGGCATCGCCACGCCCCGGGGAAGGCTCAAGGTCTCGGTCCGCGCCACGGACGACTTCGGCCTCACCCAGGTCGAGTTCCGCTACCAGATCAACGGCGGCGAGCATCAGGCCCTCTCGGACCGGGTCACAGGGCCGCTCGCGCAACAGGGGAAGACGAGCCAGGCGGACTTCACGTGGGACCTCCAGGCCCTCGGGGCGAAGCCAGGCGACCAATTGACGTTCCACCTCTGGGCGAGAGACTGCAATCCGTCGGGCACCGGCGTCGGGGAGTCGCCCCGGCTTCGCATCGCGTTCAGGACGCCGACCGAGCTCCAGATGCAGGTGGTGCTTCAGGCGAAGGCCATGCTCACGGAGGCCAAGACGGCCTACGAGCAGCAGAAGTACGCCGCCCTGGACGCCGGCCACTGGCTGGCAGGGACGCCAGCCGATCCGACGACTCCCATCGAGCCGTCCGAGCTTCTGAGGCGGGCCCGCCTGGAGCAGGACTACGCGGGCCGTGCCGCTCAGGCGGTGGGGTACCACATGGGCGAGCTTCGCGCCCAGATCGAGGCCAACCAGATGCAGCGCGAGTTCATGAGCCGCCGCCTCGACCAGATCGCGGCCCTCCTCCATCCCGTCGCGGGCACGATGCTGCCGGCGATCGAGGGGGCCTTCGCGGCCGGGGAGCCGGCCTCGGCCGAGGAGGCGGCGCCGGCGAAGGCCCTCGCCAAGATGCAGGCCGCCGCGCGCGCGGCGCAGCCCAGGCAGCGCGAGGCCACGCTCGCCCTCTACCGCGTCTATGCCTATGTCGCCGACTGGTCCGACCTCCAGAGCGTCCTTGTCAAGACCGCGCGCCTCGCCGAGCAGCAGTCCGAGGTCCATGCGGCAACGCTCCAGATCACGCCGAAGTTCAAGGGCAAGGAGCTTGAAGACCTCGACGAGAAGAGCGTCGAGGAGCTTGCGACCATCGGCCAGCAGCAGCACGCGATCTACGAGGCCGAGCGGGCGCTGGAAGCCGAGCTGGCCCGCCTCATCGTCAAGAGCGAGCGGGAACGGCGCAAGGCCATCTATGTCGCCCTCATGACCGCCTTCAAGGGCCTGAAGTCTCATCTCGTCAACGACCAGATGCGTCAGTCGGCGATGGCCATCGCCGATAACCGCCCCCACACGATCCTCGACGCCCAGTTGCTTGCCGTCAAGGGCCTCACCTGGGTGCGCGACGGCCTCGTGCGCGCCGGCGACGAGCTTCCGCCCGGCATCCCGTTCACCGAGGAGGACATTGCAGCGGTCCTCGCCGACGACCGCCTGCGGCCGGCCGGTGAGGAGGTGGTGGAGGCCGCGGCCGATGACTTCGATCTCACCGCCGCCGCGGTCGCGGAGCCGGCCGAGGTGAAGGCCGCCGAGACCCTCGAGTACGCGCTTCAGCTCTGGCAGGAGCGCCAGGCTCGCCTCCTCGACCGCACGCGGCACATTCACGCCAAGCTTGGCGAGAGGAAGCGGTCGCCGCGCTACGCGCGGCTCAAGATGGGCATGCTCGCCCTGCACGGCGGGGAGCTTGAGGCGGGAGTCGCCGACGCGGTCTCTCGCGCGGCGGAGCATCCGTGCCGCCGCGTCGGCCCTCGCGTGTCGCTTCTGGCCGACGAGGCGCGCGCCGCGGTCGCCCTGGCCAAGGCGGGCAAGGTCGGCCCGGGGCCCCAGCGCCTTCAACTCGGTGTCGCCGAAGGGGTCAAGGACCTTCGCCTCTTCCTCGAGGCTCGCGCGCAAGTGGAAGCTCTGGTGCGGGACCACAAGGCATCCGACGGGAAGGACTCCTTTGGCCGTGCCTACCTCCTCAGCGGCGAGGACCTCGGTCGTGCAGCCGGAATGGTCGAGACGCTCGGCTGGACCACGCTGCTGCACCGCGATGCCGGGCGGAAGGCGTCGCCCGTGCCTGCGGGCCTCGCCCCCGAGGACCGGGCGCTGTGTGAGACCGACATCGCGAAGGCGGCCAGGCTTGCCGAGGAGACCCTGAGCGAGGTAACGCGCGTCTCCGGGGCCGTCGAGCAGTTTGGCGACGACATTCGTGGGCGGCTGGCCGAATGGGCGAAGGCCCACCTGGCCGCCCTCAAGCCCCTCAGCGTGCCCGCAGAGCCCGACGCGGACCTCCAGAAGGAGTTCGCGCGCGTCGCCCGACAGCTCCAGCAGGCCACGAACACACTCAGGGACCTCCTCGATGAGCGCGTGCACACCGAGGTGCCGGTGCCCGAGGAGGAGCGCGTTCCCCAGGCGCCGGAGATCGTCCAGGTGAAGCCGGCCGACCTCGCCAACCCCGAGGTGCTGGAGAAGATGCGGGAGGAATTGCTGAAGTACGAAGAGCCGCCGGCGCTGATCAAGCGCATCGAAGAGTCCACGGCAATCCCCGAGGAGTACAAGCCCACGCTCATCGAGGCGCTCAAGAGGCCCGTGGACGCCAAGTACAGGGAGCTCGTTACCGCGTATTTCGACACGATTGCCAGGTGCAAGAAATGAGCGGCCCCATTTCGGATTTCGGGTTTCGGATTTCGGATTTCAGCCGAACGCGGCATTGGGGTCTTCTCTGTGCGTTCTGTGTCTCTGTGGCATTCTCGCTTCGCGCGGTGGAGGGTGGCGAAGTGTTCTTCCACGACGGCACCCGAGCGATGGCGATGGTGGACTCGGTGACTCGCGAGGGGAAGCTGCGGCTGCTCTCGGCCTCGGGCGAGGCCCGCGAGGCAGCCGTCGAGGAGATCGTCACCATCCGTTTCTGGGGCCGGCGGCCCCGCAGCATCCTGGCCGGCACCCAGGAGGTCCTGCTCGTCGGCGGCGACCGGCTCCGCGGCCGCGTCGTGAAGTGCGAGAACGATGTCCTGACCCTCGACAGCTACGCGGTCGGGCCGGTCGAACTCCCGTTGTCGGAGATCCACGGCCTCCTCGCGCTCCCCGTCCAGGGCGCCGCAGGCCGCCGCGCCGAGGAGTTGCTCGTGGGGTCACATCTTCATTTGGCACCTAGCCGCCCGGTGCGAAATGAAGATGTGACCCCCGGCGAGCCGTCGGGGTTTCTCGACCGGCTGCTGGACCGCCGCAGCGCCGGCTACGACGGCGTGATCGAGGAGCTGAGCCCCGAGACGGTGGAGATTGACGACGAGCAACTGATGCGCACCACGTCGCTCAAGCTCCTCTACCTCGCGGGGGCCCGCCTGGCACAGGCCACGAAGCGGCCCAAGCCGCCGTTGCCCGCCGAGGTCTTCCTGCGCGTCGAGACCCGCGACGGCGGCGCGCTCGACGGCGTGCTCGAGAGGATCGAGTTCGGCCTCTGGCGGATGCGTCCCCTGTGGGATGCCCGCCGCACGCTCCCCGTGCGGGTGGACGAAATTGTCTACGTCGAGGTGCTCAACGGGCGAACGCTCTACCTGTCCCAGCTCGAGCCGAGCGCGGCGCGCGAGCGCACGCGTCTGGCGCCCGCGCAGCCGCACCGGCGGAATCGCAACTGCAAGGGCGAAGTCCTCTCAGTGGGCGGGAATCACTACGCATGGGGGCTTGGCGTGCACGCTGACTCCGAGCTGAGCTACGACATCGGCGGGCGCTTCAAGACCTTTGCGGCGACGGTGGGGATTGACGACAAGGTGGGGGATACGGGGAGCGTCGTCTTCGCCCTCCTCGGCGACGGGAAGGTGCTTGCGAAGACCGACGTCCTCCGAGGAGGCGACAAGGTGCCGAAGGAGCTCTCCGTGCCGGTCACCGGGGTGAAGGCCCTGACGCTCCAGGTGACCTCGGCGGGAGACATGGACCTGGGCGATTGCGCCAACTGGGCCGATGCCAGGCTCATTCGGTGAAGGATGTGCGCATGGCTGAAATCAGAAATCCGGCGTGGGCACGCGCCGCGTGCCTCCTTGCGGCGTGCGGGCTGCTGGGCTTCGCCGGGGAAGGGGAGCGCGCCGGTCCGTCCTTTGCCACCACCTACCAGGGCTACAGGCCCGACTTCGCCGCCGAGGCATCGGTGCTCGCGCGCTGGAAGGCGGAGCCCGACGGGGCGCCCGACTGGCTGAAGTTCTCCACCCAGGCGACCTACGACAACCGGGCCTACCTGGAGCAGGACTGGCGCGTGCCCCCAATCGTCAAGCGGGCCGACGAGCTGATGGCCCGTGGCGAGTGCCGCGAGGCGATGGGCCTTTACCAGCACGCCATCGAGAAGTACCCCAACGACCTGTGGCCCGTGGCCGAGCACGGCATCTTCGTGCCCACCACACTCTACTGCCAGCGCCAGCTCCTCAAGCTGCCCAAGAAGGAGCTCGACTACTACCGCACGGTCTACGACCCCTACGCCAAGGCGCTCTTCGACAAGGCCAAGGAGCACTACTCGCCCCTGGACTTCGCCGACGTTGCGGTTCGCTACTGTGCGACCACCTACGGCTCCCTCGCGCTCTTCGAGCTGGGGAACGCCGCCCTCGACGCCGGCAACTTCGAGCTGGCACGCACCTACTACGAGCGGATCGGGAGCTACCACCGGCTCACTCCGGTCAGCCCGGACGAGTTGACTCTCCGGCTCCTCAAGTGCTCGAAGAGACTCGGCGACGAGAAGGCGTACGCGGAGCTCAAGCGGCAGATCAAGCCTGCCGCGGGTTCGCCGGAAATGCGGAACTACCTCCAGGAACTCGATGCCTATCGCCCCGAGGCGCCGGGCGGCTTCAGCCAGCGGGCCAGCCCCGACGCCCTGTCGCTCTCCGATTACACGCTCTTCGAGCCGCTGGCGCCCGACATCAGCAACTACGACAGCACGTGGGCCGTCCGCCGCGAGCTTGGCTGGCGCTTCCGCCACCCCGACAACCTCATCCCAGTCGTCGCGGGGAACAACCTGCTCTACAAGGACAAGAACATCGTCTACTGCCGCTCCGTCCTCACCGGCGACCTGAAATGGGAGTATGCCGAAGGCGGCCTGGTGTGGGACTTCGAGCGCACCGCGGGGGGGCCGTGGAGCGGCCGCGACGAGTATCCCTACCAGGACCTGGTCGTCCACGACGGCATGGTCTACACCTTCATCGTGCGGGGCGGGCCGAGCCTCGTGGCCCTCGACCTGGTGACGGGCGAGCGGCGCTGGGCCGCCGGCCCCATGGCCGCCGCATCGAAGGCCGAGCTCGACGACCGCTACGCCGCCCGGCCCGCCGTCGGCGGCGGACGCGTCTACGCCACCGTGGTGCACGACGACATCGAGGGCGACTCGCACCTGAGCTCGACGGTCAGCGTGGCTGCCTTCGAGGGCCGCGGCGGCAAGCTCCTGTGGCGCCGCACGTTGTGCCGCCTCACGCCCGGCAAGTTCACCATCAGCCGGCTGCGCCGCAAGATCCGCATCTTCTGCTCCCCGCCGGCCTACGCCAACGGCGTCGTCTACGCGTGCACGAACGCCGGCGTGTTCGCCGCCCTCGACGCCGAGACCGGCGAGGCGCGCTGGATCACCCGCTACGACCAGAACCCCGTGACGCTCGATGCGACCGTGCTGCCCGAGGCGCACAGCCATAAGCTCTTCTGCTCGAACACGGCGCCCATCGTCTTCGGGCCCTACTTGCTGGCCATGGCGGTGGATAACAGCGCGCGGCTCTACTGCCTCGACCGCTTCACGGGCCGGGTGGTCTGGAGCCGGGTGGGCGAGGGGCACGCCCTGCGGCTCGTGGGAGTGTGGAGGGACCAGGTCATCGTCGGCGGCTCGCAGTACCTCTGCGGCTGGGACATTGCGACGGGGCGCCCGCGCTTCAAGACCCAACTCGTCGAATCCGGCGCGGAGTTCCGCCGCGGCATGCAGGCCATCGGTCGCGACGGCAAGATCCACTCCAGCGGCTGGTACGTCAGCGGCACGGAGCAGTACTACTACGACGTCGTCGTGGACATCACGGCGGAACCCACGGTGGTCGGCCGCCGCGCCTGGTACAACGACTTCGCACGCGGCTCCAACGAGCAGCGCGTGAAGAAGGGGCTGAAGCCGCTGGTCAACGAGGACCCCTTCTTCCTCACCAAGTCGCGCATGGGCCTGCGCCTCTGGGACGTGCCGTGCGAGGTCGAGGTGGACGCCAGGAAGATCACGATGAAGTACGACGTGGAGAAGGTGCGGGCCGCCCTGGCGAAGGCCGAGGGCCTCCAGGCCAGCTACGACCGGGCCGAGCTCCACCAGTTCGCCGGCCGCCGCGACGAGGCCATTGCCGAGTTCGAGGCGCTGCGCGCCCGGCTGCCGGAGGGCAGAGGGGGACTCCGCATCGAGGTGAGCCGCCAGCTCTTCGGCCTCTACACCCGGCAGGCCCAGGCGGCGCTGCGGGCGGGCGACAACCAGGAGGTCGAGAAGGCCATCGCCCGCATGGCCACCTGCTGCACCGCGTCGCGCCAGGAGATTCAGACGGTGCTCGCCATGGCCGAGGTCTTCGCTCGCAAGGGCGAGCACGACCACTGCGCCACCTGCCTGCGGGCCATCCTGCGCCACTACGGCGACGTGTACTACCCCGTCTCCTCGTTGGTCACGGGCGCGCCCGAGGCGCTCGTGAGCCGGGCGACCGAGGTCCTCGGCCACTTGGTCGAGCAGTCGCCCCGTCACTTTTTCGACCGCGAGTTCGGCATTGCCGGGCGGGCCATGCTCCGCTCCGTGCCCAACTACTTCTCGCTCATCGCCCCGCTCGAGCCGGACTCGACGGTGAAGACCGGGCAGTTTGCCAACGGCTGGCTCCGCCGCGTCCTGCCGACGACTTCGCCCGACTACCGCCGCGGCTACGAGGATGCCGCGAAGGCCGCCTTCGGGGGCCACGGCGAGCCCACCGTCCTCGAGCAGTTGATCGGGGAGTTCCCCGCCACCGCCTCGGCCCAGGCGGCTCTGGACCAGATGCTCGCCGAGGCCGACAAGCTCCCCGTCCCCGCCCGAAATGTTCGCCGGTGGCAGCTCGAAGAGCTCGCCCAGTTGAACGGCCTGAAGTTCGACCCGGCCAGGACCGGCGGCGCCATCACGGTGAAGCATAGCGCGCCTGCCCCGCTGGCCGGCGCCTATCGCGACCTCACGCACAAGTTCGAGTTCGGCGAGAAGACCACCCTTCGCCTCCTTGAGCGGCGCGGGGACCGAGCCGAGGGCGAGGATCTCCTCCTCCTGGGCATGCGCAGCAAACAGGTCCACGCAGTGAAGCACGGCCTCCTGTGCTTCGATGCCGCCGCGGGAAAGGTCCGCTGGACGCAGCGCGAGCTTCGCCTTGAGAGCAAGGGCGAAGAGCCGGGATTCGCCGAGGCATTCGTCCACAAGGGGCTCGCCATCGTCCACGGCCGCGCCGACGTCCTGGCCTTCCGCCTCGAGGACGGGCGGCTCGCCTGGCAGTTCCGCGTCCCGCACGAGTTTGAGATCGAGAGCATGACGCCGGCCGACGACCTCTTCGTACTCAGCGGCCGCTTTGTCACCCTGGCCATCCACTACGCCGACGGCTCGCTCGTGTGGGAGGCCCACGAGCAGGGCGAGCTGTACTGCCCGCCAGTGGTCGCCGAGGCCACCCTGGCCACCGTGCGCCTGAATCCGTCCGGCGTCTCGTTCCGCAGCCTGCCCACGGGCCGGCTGGTGGTCCACCTCGACATCCCTGGCCTCCTTCAGAACTTCGAGCACCCGATCCTCGGCCCCGCCGCCCCCGGGCTGCCCGTCGCCTTCGCCAAGGGCCTGCTGGTGCTGACGGACGGCTGGGACTATATCGGCGTGGACACCCGTAAGCGCAGCGTGCGGTGGCGGATCCGCATCGAGAACGTGGACCGCGACCAGGTTCTCCCCTACCGCCTGTGGGTAAGCAGGGACAACGTACTGGCGCTGAAGCAGGAATACGACATCCCCGCGGTCGAAATGTTCGACGCGGCGACCGGCGAGCGCCTCTGGGGGAGCAACCAGGGCGGCGCTGGCGCCAGGCCGGCGGGCCGCAAGCGCGAGGGCGCCGGCACAGCGTTCTACTCGGCGGTCTGGGATGAGAAGTGCATCTATGGTCTCACCCACCGCCCGGACCGGACTGCGGTGGACCTCGTCGGCCACGACCGCCCGAGCGGCGCGCGCGCCCTCGAATGGCACCACGGCTCCTTCGAGCACCCCGAGATATTCCTCTGCCCCGAGCCGTACGGCGATGTGCTGGTGGCCCGGGTGAAGGACCGCCAGAACTGGCACGCACTCGTGGCCTTCGACAAGAAGGCCACGAAGCTCATCCACGAGTTGAAAGTCAAAGGCTTCGGCCTTTGGGGCAACTACGGCGAGATGTCCTGGGCCGTACAGGGCAAGACCCTCGCCATTCTGTCGAAGGACGTTTTGACCTACAGCCGGCCGGAAGAGGCCAAAGTCCAATGATCAACGCCCAATCCCCAATCCGCAATGCTCTTCTCTGTGCGCTCTGTGCCTCGGTGGCGTTCCTGTCCACGGGTTGCCTGAAGATCATGTACTACATCCAGCTCGAGGACGACGCCCGCGGCGTCCTCACCGAGGTCGTGAAGATCGAGCGAAAGGTCCTGATGCTCGAGAACGACCTGAAGGAGGCCGTGGGCCTCAATGACCTGCTCGCCGAGAGCCAGGCACGCGAGCGCGCCAGACTCATGGGCACGAAGCTTGTAGCGTTCAAGGTCGAGAAGACCCGTGACGGGGGCCTGCAGTCCACCGCGTCCTACACCTTCGACCACATCCGCGACCTGCGGCTCCCGCTCTACCCATGGCCTACTCCCACGACCAGCACCTACTGGCAGAAGGCCCTCATTGCCTTCCAGTACGCCGACGACGAGGTGCAGCAGATCCGCCAACTCTGGGCCTACACCGTCCCTCCCAAGCCGGACGACGCCCAGTCGAGAGGGGATGAGCCGAAGAAGGCCGGGCGGAGCACGCCGGCCGAGCTTCAGAAGCTCCGCAGCCTCCTGCCCATCTTCCGCGACATGCTCGAAGGCTTCCAGCTCTTCGTCCGCTTCCAGATCGGCAAGAAGACCGACTGGCTTCAGAGCTGCCCGGCCCACCTCGCCGCGCGGTACCTGTTCCGGGCCTGGGACGGCCAGTACACGCTCCTGTCGCTCACGGACCAGCACCTGGCGTTCGACGAGGACGCCCTGATGATCGTCGTGCCCTGGGAGATCGCGGGCAATGAGGAGGCGCTGCTGAAGAAGCTGGCCGACGCCCGCTACGTGATGGGCAGCCGCGACCGGGACACGCGCCCCGACAGGCCGTGGGAAATCGAGCACCTCGGCTGGCGCTACACGCGGCTCGACGGCGTGCGACGCCTCTATGCCTGGTCCCTCCCCGACACCGGTGTCTCGCGGCTCCTGCCGATGGAGGTCCCCGCCGTGCCGCCGCCGCCCGCCAAGCCGCGCCCCGACCGCTACCACTGCCAGTACCTCGGCCTCGACTGGCGGCTCCTCCGCCTCGGCGAGGCCAAGGACATCCCACGGGACTTCATGAAGCCAGCGTTCGACGATGCCAAGTGGGAGAAGATCAACATCCACGTGGGCGAGGCGGCCTTCGATGAGAAGTGGCTGCTCTATCGAAGGCGATTCACCGTCCCACCCGCCTGGAAGGGCAAGCGGATCGAGCTGCGCTTCGGCGGCGTCCGCGACCGCTGCATCGTCTACCTCAACGGCGCCGAGATCGCCCGCAACGACGGCTGGAGCAAGCACTTCGCAGTGGACGTGGCGGACAAGGTGGCCTACGGCGCCGAAAACCTCCTCGCCGTCCAGTGCGAGAACCTCACCGACAAGGGGGGCATCTGGGGCGAGGTGGACATCGGCGACCTCCGCTTCACCAGCGAGTTCCACCTCACCCGCGAGGAGACCCTCGCCGAGGAGACCCCCGCCCAGAAGGCCCTTCGCGCCGAGCTCCCTGCGCTCCCTGGCGTCATCGCCTTCCAGATGCACAAGCCGGGCGAGCCCGAGATGAAAGAGAACTGGGACATCTATACGGTGAAGCCCGATGGCTCCGGGCTGAAGGCCATCGTGCAGCACCCTGCCGCCGACGTCTACCCGAAGATCAGCCCCGACGGCAAGACCGTTCTCTTCCTCTCGCTGCGCGACCGTTGGGACGAAGTGCTCAAGATGCGCAAGGTGCCGCGAAGCGTGTGGGAGGACCTCGGCGTGTTCTACACGGTGGACATCGAGGGGAAGACGCCGCCGAAGCGGCTGTGGCCGGCCAAGGGGCTGGGCTCCGACGCCTGCTGGGCACCCGACGGCAAGGCCGTCGCCTTCGCACAGCACAGCCCGCCCCGGCTCAACATCAAGCGCCTCGACACCGGCGAGGTCGTCTCGCACACCCCGCCCGAGGTGACCGAGCCTGCCACGCCCTGCTTCGCGCCCGACGGGCGGCGGCTCTTCTTCATCAGCCTCGATGAGGCGGAGAACGAGGACCGCTGGGGCTCGCCACGGGTCGCCCTCCTCGACCCCAAGACTTGGCAACTCGTGGACAAGCAGTGGGACCGGTATCTGCGCGGCCCCGTGCGCGGGCTGGCCATCTCGCCCGATGGCAAGCAGACGGCAGCCAACACCAGCCACCCGCACGGCGGGATCCGCTGGGAGCAGTTCCGCTGGTCGTGGCTGCGCGACTCCATCACGCCGGGCCGCCGCTCCGAGGACCATCTTGGGAAGACCGACCTGGGCTTCGCCGAGGCCAGGATGCTCCCCCACTGGCGGTCCGAGATGCCCGAGCGGCGCATGTACAACGAGTGCCCCGTCTGGGCGCCCAACAGCAAGTATGTCCTCTTCGTCCGAGGCCCGGACTACCACGAGGCCGCCTATCACCAATTCGTTCGCCAGTTCATGCTCGTGGACTGGATGGACCTTTACCTTGTGGACCCAGGCGGGCGACGAACCGTGCGCCTCACGTGGCTCCGCAGCCGCATGGGCTACCCCGACTGGTGGGCGCCGCAATGAGATTCTCAATGTTCAATCTCTGGTTTCGATCCACAATCCGCAATTGCCCGCTCTGTGTGCTCTGTGCCTCTGTGGCTTTCTTCTCCTTCGGGCCGGCGGCCCGGGGCGCAGAGGTGTGGGATGGCCCGAAGCTCAAGGCTGTCCCGCGCAACGAGGTCTTCGAGTTGAGCCGGCCGCCCACGTTCCGACGCGTCGTCGGCCCCGACGGCAAGCCGCTCAAGGACCGCTACGAGATCGCCTTTGCCGCGAAGGACTGGTGCGACGTGGCCGTGGCCATCGAGGACGCGAGGGGCCGGATCGTCAACCACCTCGTCTACGGCGTCCTCGGGCCGAACGCCCCCGAGCCTCTGAAGCCGGCTTCCCTCGAGCAGGTGCTCCTCTGGAACGGCAAGGACGACTTCGGCCAGTATGTGCAGGACCCGCAGACCTGTCGCGCCCGCGTGTCGCTGGGGCTCAAGGCATCCTTCGACCGCCTCATCGGCTGGCATCCGAAGGACACGACCGGCCCGATCAACGGCATCGGTGCGGACCCCGACGGCGTCTATGTCCTCAGCGCTGCCGGCTACTGGCAGGGCATCAAGATGTACGACCACGAGGGGAACTACGTCCGCACCCTCCTTCCCTTTGCGGCCGACAGGATCGCGCAGCTCAAAGGCGTGGCGACGCAACAGCTCCTGGGGCAGCCGCTCGTCCCCGCGGCTCGGACCCGCTACGGGAAGATGATGCCGTACGAGACCCGGCGGGGCGCTTACACCATCCCCGTCGTGTCCCAGGGGCGGATTGCCTGGCCCACCCACGGCTACAACGAGCTCAAGCGCATCCTGCGCATCGGCACGGACGGCACGACGCGCGGCGAGGACGCCAGCGGCCCCATCCTGGCCGCCCACCCCAGCGAGTTCATGGGCGGCACCGAGATGGCCGCCAGTCCCGACGGCCGCTGGCTCTACATCACCAAGCTCTGCCCCGACCCCCGCGACGCCCGCCTCCGCCCCAGGCACGCGGTCTTCCGCATGGAATGGGACGCCAAGGGGCCGCTGCCGAAGCGCGCCTTCCTCGGCGAGGCCGACAGCCCGGACAGCGATAGCGGGCACCTCAAGTTCCCCGAGGGCGTCGCCTGCGACAGCCAGGGGCGGATCTACGTCAGCGACTACGGGAACGACCGCATCCAGGTCTTCGACCCCGAGGGCAAGTTCCTCCACACACTCCGCGCCAAGTGGCCCCGCCAGATCGCCGTCCACCAGAAGACCGGCGAGATCTACTACACCTCGTTCGGCCCCAAGTATGAGGATGCCGCCCTCGTCAAGCTCTCGCCGCTGCCGGCGGGCGCCGAGCGTGCGCGGCTCGACCTGGCGACGCTCAAGCTGCCCGGCGCCGAGCACGACCTGGGCGACTTCAAGTCGCACTGGAACCAGGACCGCCTGATGCCGATCTTCTGCCTCGACTCCTGGGCCACTCCCGCCACCGTGTGGCTCGTGCCCGCCGAGTCCCGCATCACCCTCTGGGCCGACCGGGGCGAGAAGTTCGAACTGCTCCAGGACTTCGACGAGGAGATGCGTCGGGACGGCTACACGCCCCACGCCTTCAACGGCTACAAGATGAACCGCGTATGCGCCGACCCGGTCCGCGGCCACCTCTATTACCTCAACAGCCTCGCCCCGTTCCTCCTGCGGTGCGACCCGGAGGTGGGGACGAAGTGGGACAAGATTCGCGTGCCCGCGAGCGGCTGGCGCACGATAGACGACTTCCAGGTCGGCGCCGACGGCTATCTCTACATGCGCACGCCGCTCTACCTCGCCCGCTTCGACCCCGGCCGCATCGTGAGCGACGACGATCGCGACCGCAAGGGCTACGACCTCGTGATCCCCGCCACGGCCGAGGTGCCGTTCGACTACGGGGAGGCCGAGGCCATCGGCTGGAGCGGCAAGGCGCCCGTCCTCCGAGGCGTCATCAAGCTCCCCGCCCAGATCCGCGGCAACGGCTTCGACATGGGCATGGGCGTCGCGCCCAACGGCAACGTCCTCGCCTTCTGCCAGAACTACCAGGACCAGACCGATCGCATCGAGTCGAAGGGCACCACCGTGCCCAAGCTCTTCGAGGACCGCTATCGCCCGGTGCGCTTCCCAGGCCGCCTGTGGGGCCAGGGGGGCCTCATCTGGGTGTGGGACCGAAACGGCCAGTTGATCGGGGAGGACCTGATCAAGGCGATGCACGGCGCAAGCTGCGGGGTGCGCAGCGACAAGCAGGGGAACCTCTACGTCGGCTTCGCTGCCTGGCCGCTGAGGGACGGCGAGCGGTTCCTGCCCGCCCGGCACACGGATGCCGGGCCGGGCGCCCTCCTGAAGTTCCCGCCCGCGGGCGGAAAGATCATCGGCACCTGGGCCGGCGGCGTGCCGGTGCCTCTCAAGGAGCTTCCAAGGCGCCCCCCCGAATTCGAGTGCATGGGCAAGCTCTGGACCCAGGGCCTCCTCTGGTCCTACCCCGGCATGAGCACCATGACGATCACGACCAACACCTGCACCTGCCCGCAATGCCGCTTCGACACCGACCTCTACGGCCGGAGCTTCATCCCCGAGTCGTGGCGCTACTCGGTCGGCGTGTGCGACACGAACGGCAACCCGGTGCTGCACATCGGGCGATATGGCAACCCCGACTCGGGCCGCGGCCCCGACAGTGCGGTGGTGGTCGAGGGGGGCATCGCGTTCAGCCAGTGCGACTTTGTGTCCACCGTCTCCGACCGTTGGCTGTACGTGGCCGACACGGGCAACTGGCGCGTCGTCCGCCTCCGCCTCGGCTACCACGTCGAGGCCACCGTCCCCCTCGTGGAGTGAGGCCATGGCAGACGCAAGGGCTGTGACGGCGCAGGAGTTCCGCGAGACGTTCGGCCGGGCGCGCGAGCAGCTCGCCGCGGTGGTGGTCGGGCAGGAGCGCGTGGTCGAGCACCTGCTCGCGGCGGTCTTCGCGGGCGGCCACGTGCTGCTCAAGGGCGCGCCCGGCCTGGCCCGGACCCTGCTGGTGAAGACCCTCGGCCACGTGCTTGGCCTCGAGTATCGGCGGATCCAGTTCACCCCCGACCTGCTTCCCACCGACATCGTAGGGGCAGAGGTGCTCGAGAGCCGCGGGGCCGTGGGCGACCGGCGGTTCCATTTCTTCAAAGGCCCCGTGTTCGCCAATCTGGTGCTCGCCGACGAGATCAACCGCAGCCCCACCCGCACCCAGAACTCCCTGCTGGAGGCGATGCAGGAGCGCCAGGTGACCCTGGGCGGCCGCACGTTCCCGCTGCCCGAGCCGTTCACCCTCGTTGCCACGCAGAACTCCCTCGACACCGAAGGGGTGTTCCCCCTTGGGGAGGCCCAGGTGGACCGCTTCCTGGTGATGATCGAGCAGGACTATCCCACGGCGGCCGAGGAGAAGCAGATGCTGGCCCTGACCACCGGCACCCTTGCGGCGACGCCGGAGCGCGTGGCCGGCCCGGAGACGGTCCTGGCCATGCAGCGCCTGGCCCGCGAGGTCCCGGTCGTGCCGTCGGTGCGGGACCTCGCGCTCTGGATCGTGCGATCGAGCCGGCCAGGGGAGCCCGAGGCGGCCCCGGAGGTGGTGGGCGCGGTCCGCCTGGGGGCCTCGCCGCGCGCCGCCCAGGCACTCCTCCTGATGGGCAAGGTGCTGGCCCTGGCGCGCGGCCGCCTGCACGTGGCGCAGCGCGATGTGCTGGACGTGGTCGAGTCCGCCATGGCCCACCGCGTGCTGCTGGACTTCCGCGCCCGAGCGGAGGGCGCGACGCACGCCGAGATTCTCAAGGCGCTCGTCGAGCGGGCGCAAGCCCTGTCGCTTCCCGCCGTCTCGCGCTGGACGCGCGAGCTGCTCAGAACCCCGGAAGGAGAGAACGGATGATCACCCCCGAACAGGCCCTTCAGGTCTTCCGGAGCCCCGAGCCCTGGAGCGACGACGACCTGGCGAGGATCCATCACCTCAAGGAGGCCCACGCGAGGGCCATGGGCGAGATCCGCAAGATCATGGTGGGCATGGACCCGGTGATTGACCTGACGATGGTCGGGCTGTTCGGCCAGGGCCACTGCCTGCTGATGGGGGTGCCGGGACTCGGCAAGACGCTGCTCGTCCGCACCCTGGCCGCCAGCCTGTCGCTGAAGTTCATGCGCGTGCAGTTCACCCCCGACCTGATGCCCTCCGACATCACGGGCTCGGAGGTGATCCAGGAGGACAAGGCGACGGGCGAGCGTCACTTTCGCTTCCTCCAGGGGCCGGTGTTCACCAACATCCTGCTGGCCGACGAGATCAACCGCACACCGCCCAAGACCCAGGCGGCCCTCCTCGAGGCCATGCAGGAGCACCAGGTGACCGTGGGCGGCGTGCGCCGCGACGTCGAGGCCCCCTTCTTCGTCCTCGCCACGCAGAACCCGATCGAGCAGGAGGGCACCTATCCGCTGCCCGAGGCGCAACTCGACCGCTTCATGTTCCAGATCCGCGTGGGCTACCCCAGCGCCGACGAGGAGAAGCAAATCCTCGCCCTCACCACCTCGGGCTACCAGCCCGACGTCCAGCCCGTCCTCACGCGCGAGGAGATCCTCGGTCTCCAGCAGCTCGTGCGCAAGGTGAACGTCGGTGAGGACGTTGTGGACTTCATCCTGCGCCTGGTGCGGGCCACCCGAAGCTCGCAGCCCGAGGCGCCCGACTTCATCAGGAAGTGGGTCACCTGGGGCGCCAGCCCGCGGGCCAGCCAGAACCTCGTCATCGGCGCCAAGGCCATCGCCATCCTCGACGGCCGCAGCGCCGCAACCATCGCCGACGTCCAGGCGGTCGCCCACGCCGTCCTCGAACACCGGATCATCCGGAACTTCACCGCCGAGGCCGAGGGCGTGGACCAGGCGAAGATCGTCGGTGAGCTGCTTAGGGCCATTGGGTGAGAGGATGGTTGGATGGATGGATGAATGGATGGATGTCTGACAGCCATCCAACCCTCCATTCATCCATTCATCCCCTCTTGCCCTTCTTGAGGACATTTCTGCCGATGCCCGACTTCTTCGACCCGCACGTGATCGCCCGCGTCAGGGGGCTGGACGTCCGCAGCCTCCGCCTCGTCGAGAGCCTCATGGCCGGCATCCACAGGAGCCGGCTGCGCGGCATCAGCACCGACTTCTCGCAGCACCGCCCCTACGTGCCCGGCGACGACACGCGGCACCTCGACTGGAAGGTCTTCGCGCGCACCGACCGCTTCTACCTGAAGGAGTACGAAGCGGAGACCAACATGCCGGTGCGGTTCCTGCTCGACACCAGCCACTCGATGTTCTTCCAGAGCCCCGAGGCGGCGATGAGCAAGTACGAGTACGCCGCCACCATCGTCGCCACCCTCGCCTACCTGCTGATGCAGCAGAAGGACACGTTCGGGCTGGCGCTCTTCGACGAGAAGGTCCGTGCCCTGCTGCCCGCCAAGGGCTCCGCGGCCCACTTTCGCGGCCTGGTCCGAGCCATGTCGGAGGCCACCGCGGGGGGGAAGACCAGCATCGCCGGCGCCCTGGCGGCCCTCGCGCCCCAGCTCAAGCACCGCGGGCTGGTCGTGGTCGTGAGCGACTTCGTCGCCGACACCGACCGATTCGGCGAGGGACTCGGCCAGATGAGTTTCCTGGGCCAGGACGTCGTGCTCTTCCACGTCGAGGACCCGGTCGAACGGGAGTTCCCGTTCGCGGGGCAGACCGTGTTCCTGGGGCTGGAGCAGGAGGGGAAACTCGTGTGCGAGCCGCGCGACCTGCGCCGCGCCTACCTGGCCGAGCGCCGCCGCCACCTGGGCGCGATCCAGGAGGTCTGCCTCCGCTTCGGCTACGAGCTTGAGGACATGCCCACCGACGCGCGCCTCGACGTCATCCTCTCCGGCTTCCTTTCCCTCCGCCAGGCCAGGAGGAGAAGGTAGGCGATGGCGGGCCCCCCGGTCAGCCACGCCACGGGGGCGGCATCCTAAGTTGCCTGCTGCCCGCGGCCCCCGTCTCGACCATCTCGACCATCTCGACCATCTCGACCATCTCGACCCTCCTGCCCCCCAAGCGGGAGTCGAGATGGCAGGAGCAGACCGGGGCGTGTCAGGGAAGAAAGGACTTGACAGTCCGGCACGGCGATGATATAATTCCGATTGACATAGTAGAGATGGATGCCAGGAGGTCCGTGGCGTATGTCGCCTCCCATGCAATCTGGCCTCTTGTTTCGGTGGCATGTGAGCTTGTGTGACCCGGGCCGTTTTTCCTCTTTGGGCCGCTATCCCTACTGGGTCGGTCGGGATACTCGGGGACGCTGAGAGAGCGATGGAATCGCACCTCAGAAGCGTGGCGAAGGCGGTGACCTGGCGGGTCGGCGGCGAGTGCGGCATTCACACGCGCCCGCTGCGACCCGAGTACGAGATCTAAGCTGGAGGCAAGCGCGATGGCACAGGACAGCGACGGGCTGGTGCGGGTGTTCTCGGCGCGGGCGTGCGCGGCGCCGCTGGAGGAGGCCGCACGCCTCTTCGAGCGCCAGACCGGCATCGGCGTGGCGATCAGCGTGTGCAGCCGCCACTGCGCGCAGCCGGTGGCCGAGGAGGCCTCGGGCGCCGACGGCAGCCACGACTTCCTCGAGGAGATCGCCGAGGCCGGCATCCACGACCTGGCGATCGGCGGGGCGGAGTTCCTGCTCGATGATGGCGAGGTGCGAGGCATTGTCGCAAAGGGAGAGCGGCGCACGATCGCGTGCCGCCGTTCGGCCATCATCGTGCCCGCCGGCAACCCGAAGAACGTGCGGACCGTGCACGATCTGGCCCGCCGCGGAGTGCGCGTCGGCGTGTCGGTGCTCGACTGCCTGAAGGGCCTGTGGGAGGACGTCGCGGCCCGGCTCGGCCTCCTCGAGGCGATCCGCCGCCACATCACCTTTCACGCGAACGGCTGCATCGCCATCGTCGAGGCCGTGGCGGGCGGGAAGGTGGACGCGGCGGTGGGCTGGACGGCGTTCGCCCACCTGGCCCCCGGGCGCATCGAGGTGGTGGAGCTGCCGGCGGCGCAGCAGGTGCTTCGGGGCACGGGGGTGGGCCTGCTGACCTTTGCACGCCAGCCGGAGGCGGCGAAACGGTTCATGGAGTTCCTGACGACCCCGGCGGCGCGAGCGTGCTACGGGCGCTACGGCTGGGACGTGGCGAATGGGGCGGAGAGGAGAGACGAATGAAGGTCGCGAAAGACATCACCGAGCTGATCGGCAACACCCCGCTGGTGTGGCTGCACCGCGTGACGGCCGGGCTCGCGGCGCGGGTGGCCGCGAAGCTCGAGTTCTTCAACCCGGCCTCGAGCGTGAAGGACCGCATCGGGCTGGCGATGATCGAGGCGGCCGA
>Ga0307379_10000407_pt1 | contig 72889 bp, 77 predicted proteins | sample UN2MG_FD_202237 | JGI IMG/M metagenome (GOLD analysis project Ga0307379, IMG submission 202237) | Soil microbial communities from Risofladan, Vaasa, Finland - UN-2 | ecosystem: Environmental > Terrestrial > Soil > Coastal area > Acid sulfate soil | place: Finland: Risofladan, Vaasa | collected... | reverse complement strand
TGGACCGGCTGGCGACGGCATGTGTTGCTGGTCATTCTTGCATTCGGCTATCTGACGCTCCAGCGCATACAGGAAAAAAAACGCATACAGCAGAACCTGTGGTACCAGAGATTGGGAATGCCGCAAAACAGTCTTTCCCAATGAATCCAAGCTCATTGAATTCATGGAGAGATCATCAATGCCCCGTTCGTTCCTCGGAACGCTGGCGGAACAGGCAAAGAGGGCTGAAACAACAATCCTCTCTGCCCGATGTCCGGCATCAAATCGCTTTATACCTGATGAGAATGCTGATCTGATCATAATCAATTATATGTCGGAGTAGAGCTACGCCGCCGTGTAATTTCTGATTTCCAATACACGCTGCATCTCGGATGCAGATAGCCATTTCTTCTTTAACACTACATGATAAAAGGCCAATACCAATTGATCAACAGAAACATCATATTTATGATGGGATGGGTTTACTGTCAAGAAAAAAACATAAAAAAAGCTTACCTTTAAAGGGTTGGTACTTCGCTGACCCCTGTCTTTCATGTGCAAACCCACCACACGGCATGAAACCCATGAGCAAGGGCAGGGGAGATGGGACTTTTTGCGAGTTTATCAAAGTTCCTTCCCGGATACTTTTTTTTCATAAGTCCTCTCAACCAGTTGCGCTTTATATTCATACTTAGGCAAGGTGCCAGGAGGTACAAGTTCGACATTGGAACTAAAGATAAGCTTTTCTCTTAATAATGTTTCAATTTCCTTTTTAAGAAATCCCAAGTCGCCCGGCTCTTGGCCCTGCTCCACTTTGATTTTCATCGGAGGCTGCACAGATGGAGGCGGCTCAAAAAGTTGAATTAGGATCTCTCCAGTGACTTTTGGCATTAAGGTTCCGATAACATCCCTTATGGCAGAAGGATATACATTGACCCCAGAGGTAATGAGCATATCGTCCGTTCGACCAATGCATTTGATACAATACCCAGTTCGGCCGCATTCGCAGTCGGTTTGAGTTACTGCTATATGGTCTCGAGTCCTAAAGCGGATTAAAGGCTGGCATTGCCTATCAATGGAAGTATAAACCAACTCACCCGTAACACCTTCTTTTACCTCCAATAGATTCCCTGTACTCGGATCTATTATTTCTGGATGACACGCTCCCTGTCCAATAAAATGCATTCCGTTTTTATATTCACACTCAGCCCAGATCAGCCCAAGCATATCGCCATTACCCATGCATTCCTGCACATCGGCCCCGAAAGCATCTTCTATTTTTTTGCGAATATGGGGGATGCCGCCACCAGGCTCCCCGCCGACCATGAACCCTTTAATGCCAAAGGTTTTTGGATCAATGCCTTTCTTTTCACAATAGCGTATTAGGTAGAGAGGGAAGGAGGCTGTGGACAAGATGTAATTGGCCCCCAAGTTTTTCACGGCCGCAATGAGCCTATCTGTAGCACCTATGCCAACGGGAATAAGGGTTGATCCAAGACTTTCAATTGCCTCACCATAGGAAGCCGCGATGAAGAAGGTTCCTATTGGAAGAGGCACGATATGATTTGGGCGCATGCCGCAGGTCCACATGGATCTCATAGCGGTTTCCCGCCAGACATCCCTATCATGAGAGGTGAGGCCGATATAGGTAGGATCTCCTGTTGTACCGCTCGTCGAATATACCCTTATCACCTCTCCAATATCCACAGCCCCATGCTTTCCTAAAGGGGGTGAAGAGCTGAGGCTCTCTCTGATTTCGTGTTTCTTTGTAAAGGGAAGTTTTTGTAAGTCAGCGATTCCTTTGATATCGCCTAATTCGATACCCTCAGACCCAAATTTTTCCTGATAAAACTGGGAGTTTTGCCAAACATATCTTAACTCCTTCAGGAGAGCATTGTTCTGGACTTCAGTAAATTCGTCATTGGATAAAGTCTCCACCCTTTCATTCCAAAATTTTCGATAGCCATGCATCTTGTATCCTTCCTTCAGAATAGCCTCCATTTGTTCCTGCCCGCTGGGGGCTGCCTTTTGTCACATGACGAGATCAAGTAGCTTAACATGTTGATATTTTATTATTTTTTCTTTTTCTTGACTAACGACTACGTTTGGACTAAACCTAAGCTCCTATAAAATAAAATGGCGGATTAATCAAGAAAAGATTTCCTTAATTCCATGGATGAAACGAGCAGGCTTTTACAGGAGATAAAGAAAAAGGTTCAAGACCTTCGGGAGCGGGGTATCAACCTGTATCCATCGGGCTTTCGAAGGGATATCACCGTGGGAGAGGTGATTGACCGGTTTGGGAACCTGAGCGGTGCGGAGATTGAAACGATACCGGATTCCTTTACCCTTGCAGGCAGGGTTATGTCCATTCGGGATTTCGGCAAGGCAAGCTTCATTCACATCAAGGACGGCACGGGCAAGCTTCAGGCCTATATACGGAGAGACAGGGTAGGGGAGGAGGGCTTCGAGCTCTTCAAGCTCATAGATATCGGGGATCATGTGGGTATTACCGGAAGGCTCTTCAGGACCAAGACCGGTGAGCTGACCCTGCTCGCGGAGACCTTTGTGCTGCTGTCAAAGGCACAGAGAGCCCTGCCTGAGAAATACCACGGACTGATCGATGTAGAAACCAGATACCGGCAGAGGTATCTTGATTTGATCGTTAACGATAATGTGAGACACGCCTTTGTACTGAGAAGCAGAATAATCAAGAGGGTCCGGGAGTTCTTTGATAACCAGGGTTTTATCGAGGTTGAGACACCGATGATGCAAGCGATTCCCGGTGGCGCAACAGCCCGGCCATTTAAGACGTTTCACAATGCACTGGGTATGGAACTCTATTTGAGGGTTGCCCCGGAACTCTATCTCAAAAGGCTTGTTGTTGGTGGGTTCGAGAGGATTTATGAACTCAATAGAAATTTCCGGAATGAGGGGATCTCAACCAACCACAATCCCGAATTCACCATGTTGGAATTCTACGTTGCCTATGCAACCTATGAAGATCTCATGGATCTAACCGAAAAGCTCTTTCGGTTTGTCCTGGAAAGCCTCTTTGACCGGTTGACGCTTACCTATCAGGGAATGGAAATAGACTTTGCCACCCCGTGGCCCCGGATCTCATTGACTGATTCACTGTTGGATATCGGTAAGGTGCCTGAGCATGCGCTCTCCGATGATCGGGCATTGCGGGATTTTGCCAGGTCCAAGGGGCTAGAGGCGACGGATAGCGAGGAGCGAGGAAGGATAGTGGTAAAGCTCTTTGAACAGCTCGTTGAGCCGAAGCTGATACAGCCTACCTACATCATCAACTACCCGGTAGAGGTGAGCCCTCTTTCAAGAAGAAAGGATTCAGAGCCTGAAATTGCAGAGAGATTTGAATTGTTCGCAGCCGGCAAGGAGCTTGCGAACGGCTTCTCCGAGCTCAATAACCCTGATGATCAGCGAGAACGATTTCTCGAACAGGTCTCCCTGAGGGATTCGGGTGATGAAGAGGCCCTCTTTATGGATGAGGACTATATCAGAGCCCTTGAGTACGGATTACCACCGACCGCGGGTGAGGGCGTCGGAATTGACCGGTTGGTTATGGTGCTGACTGACTCACCTTCTATCAGGGACGTCATACTCTTCCCCCACATGAGAAAGAAATGATTATGTAATCGGAATTTCCATACGTTACTGAAGCCATCGTTTTATGGTGGTAGGCCATGTATGCTATCCATATGGAATGGCGGAATTTTGGAATCATGGAATGATGGGTATTGAGGGCGGAGAAAATCATTTTTGATTCTGTTTCTTGCTTCAAACCCATCTTTCCATCAATCCAGTGTTCCATTAATCCCAATCACGAACCGAAGCGGAGTTCATTCTGTGTCTTTTGAACTGTTTTTTACTCTCAGATATCTCAAGGCAAAGAGAAAACAAGGATTTATTTCGATCATAACGGGCATATCCGTTCTGGGGATTATGATAGGCGTTATGGCTCTGATTGTGGTCCTGGCCGTCATGAACGGTTTCAGAGAAGATTTGATGAAAAAGATACTGGGTGTAAACTCACACCTGCTAATCATGAGCTACAAGGGGGGTATCAGAGATATAGATGAGGTAGTTCAAAAGACATTGAACGTGGATGGTGTTGTTTCGGCAACGCCATTTATCTACAGCCAGATTATGATCAAGAGCTACGGCAATATCTCCGGCGCTATCTTGAGGGGTATAGATCCAGTTACAGCTGGTTCGGTAATAGACATCGATTCAATGATACGGGGCGGGTCGCTCGGCGTTTTAACCGATACCCAGGCTGAAACGAAGGGAGTCATTCTTGGCAGTGAATTGTCAAAACAGATAGGGGCGGTACAGGGCGATATCGTGACGCTCGTATCACCAATGGGTAAATTGACGCCTCTGGGCAGGGTTGCGAATGAGGGCAGATTTGAGGTGAAGGCCCTATTCGAATCAGGAATGTACGAGTATGATAGTGCAATGGTCTACATCTCGCTGGCAGATGCTCAAGAGTTCCTCTCTCTCGGTGATGAGGTGACGGGTATCGAGGTAAAGGTTGAGGATATACATGAGAGCGACAAGATCGGGGAAGCCATTCAGGGCACGCTCCAGTATCCCTACTGGACCAAAGACTGGAAGATGATGAACAAGAGCCTCTTTTCTGCCTTGAAGCTCGAAAAGGTGACCATGTTTATCATCTTAACCATGATCGTTCTTGTAGGCGCTCTCAATATCATCAGTTCGCTTGTTATGATGGTGATGGAAAAAGCGCGCGATATCGCGATACTGCGAACCATGGGGGCATCGCCAAAAAACATCATGTCTATCTTTATCTTTCAGGGCCTCTTTGTTGGTCTTGTTGGTACCTTTCTGGGCTTGGTTTCTGGATCTTTCCTCTGTCATATCCTGGCAAGATACAAGTTCATCAAGCTTCCCCCGGATGTGTACTATATCACAACCCTGCCGGTTAGGATGGAGTGGCTGGACATCGTCTCAATCGTATTGGCTGCAATAATCATCTCCTTCCTCGCAACCATTTACCCCTCGTGGCAGGCTTCAAAGGTGAATCCCGTTGAGGCGTTGAGATACGAATAGAAATGAAACCGCTGCTGCAGATAGAAAATGTCCGTAAGAATTTCGAGAATAATGGCAAGATCATTGAGGTGCTCAAGGGAGTCGACTTACAGGTACTCCCCGGTGAATCGCTTGCCATAACAGGTCCCTCCGGATCTGGCAAGTCAACCCTCCTGAATATCATGGGAACGCTTGAGCCGCCTTCTGAGGGCACTGTTCTTTTCGGGGAGCGCAATGTATACGGAATGGATGAGCTGAGTCTGTGCAAGATCAGGAATCAGGAGATCGGCTTTGTCTTTCAGCTCCACCATCTCCTTCCTGAATTCAACGCCGAGGAAAACACCCGGATTCCCGCCCTCATTTCGGGTTACAGCAAAGAAGAATCCTCCGAGATGGCCGTTGCCATGCTCTCTCAGATGGGATTAAAAGAGAGGCTCCGTCACAGGGTCGGGGAGCTTTCTGGAGGCGAGCAGCAACGGGTTGCGATTGCAAGGGCATTGATTATGGGGCCGCAGGTGCTTTTGGCGGATGAGCCGACCGGAAACCTGGATAATGCAACTGGCAACGAGATAACAAAACTGCTGCTTTCCCTTAATAAGAGCAAAGGCTTGGCCCTCATCATAGCCACCCATAATCTGGAGTTGGCTCGGCAGATGTCCAGAGAATTGCGTCTTATTGACGGAAGGTTTGTGTGAGCATTGCTCATCACTTGTTACGGGTTACTCGTTTCTTGTGGTTTGGGATTCCACCCCGGCGAGCATAGAGCAGATGGCAAGTAGTCGATAGAACAGGTAACCGGCAGCGAGCAACCAGCAACGAGTACATTAATGATCGGAAAGATACACTTCTACCATGGTTGTATACTGGCACTATTTTCTGTAGTTTTCCTCCTGCTTCCCCAAGGGGTACCCGCCACCGCTGCTGCAGCAGAATCGGAACGCATAGCCGTCCTACCCTTCAAGATTCATATGGAGAGACCAATGGATCATCTTGTTGAGGGCATGCAGGCCATGGCAATAGCGCGACTGGCCAAGGAAGGCTTTGACCTGATCGATCCGGAAGTCCTAAAGAAAACCGAGCTCTATCGTATACCACTATCGGATCTCGATCGCATCAGAGAAGAGGGAAGAGGCAACGATATCGATTGGGTCGTACAAGGAACCCTTACCCAGATCGGAGAGAACGTGAGCCTCGACTTCACCATTGTGCCCACAGCAACTGAAAAGAGGCCTTCCACGGTCTTTGTTACTGGTGATAGCATCGACAATCTGGCTGAGATAATTGATAGCGTGGCGGTTAGGGTGACAAGCCGGATTAGAGGTATTGCGCTCATAGTCTCCCTTGCAGTCTCGGGAAACAAAAGGGTCGAATCTGACGCTATCCTTGCCGTAGTTGAGAGCCGAGAAGGGACGAGGTTTGACCCGGAAGCCCTCAACAGAGATCTCAGATCCGTATATGAGATGGGCTTTCTTGAGGATGTCCAGATAGAGGCTGAGGATGTCCCTGGCGGAAAGAAGGTCACCTTCAAGGTGAGCGAGAAACAATCAATTGGCAAGATTCTCTTTAAAGGAAATAAGAAGATCGAGCAAAAAGACCTCAAGAAGGTCGTAGGTATAAAGGAATACTCCATCCTCAACAGAAGGGATATTAAAGACAGCATAGAGCGGCTGCGGGATTATTACCACGGAGAAGGGTTCTACAATGTTGAAATAAGGGAGCGTGTAGAAGAGCTTCCCAACAATGAGGTCGCCCTCACCTATGACATTGATGAGGGAGAGAAGGTCTATATTCGGAAAATTCAATTCAAGGGAAATGTTACCGTTGACAGCGACGATATCAAAGATGTTATGGACACGAGTGAAAAGGGATTTTTCTCATTCATTACTCATTCGGGACAGCTGGATAGAAAGAAACTGGAGAGCGATGTAACCAAGATAAAGTCCTTTTATTATAACAACGGTTTTGTAAAGGCCCAGGTAGGAGAACCGGATATTTCGTACCAAAAAGACGAGGGACTTATCATAACCATTACGATTAACGAAGGCCCCCAGTATACCGTGGGGAACGTCAGTGTTGCGGGTGATCTCATTAAGGAGGCCGAAGAACTCTACGGGGCCCTTAAGATAACGGAAGAAAAGGTTTACAATAGGGAGGTTATCAGGTCTGATGTAATGACGCTCAGCGAGATATATGCTGATGAGGGCTATGCCTTTGCGGATATTTCTCCCAAAATAAAGGAGGATGATGAAAAGCACACCGTTGATATTACGTATCAGATCTCAAAGGGCAAGAAGGTCAGATTCGAGCGGATAGAAATTGCCGGGAATGACAGAACCAGGGATAAGGTTATTCGTCGGGAACTCAAGGTTGTAGAAGGAGGGTACTTTAGCGGTAAAGATATGAGGAGGGGTGTTCAGAATCTTTATCGCCTCGGATTTTTCGAAGACGTAGAGGTCAACACCAAGCGGGGAAGCAGCGATGAGGAAATGATACTCGATATCGGTATCAAGGAGGCACCAACTGGCATGTTTAGCCTCGGTGTTGGATACAGTTCGGTTGAGAAGACGATCGGAATGATGGAGATAGCCAAGGACAATCTCTTTGGCCGCGGACAGTCCTTGTCGGCCAAGGCCTCGCTGAGCACCGTATCCACTAAGTACAACATTAGTTTTACTGAGCCATGGCTCTTTGATAAGCCGTTGTCCGCGGGGATCGATCTGTACAACTGGGAATACGAGTATGACGAGTATACCAAGGATAGCTCAGGGGGAAGATTGAAGCTCGGTTTTCCGCTCGGGCCGGAGTTCACGACCGGCACCGTCGCCTACACATACGACGATTCGGAGATCTCGGATATAGAAGATACGGCCGCCCAGGTCATAAAGGATATGGAGGGAACAAATGTGACCAGCAGTCTGACCTTTGGCGTTACCAGGGATAGCCGAGATAGGTACTTTAATGCCACGAGTGGCTCAATAAACAGCCTCTCGATAGAATATGCAGGCGGTTTCCTGGGCGGTGATAACTATTTCACAAAATATACGGCACGAACAGCCTGGTTTTTCCCCTTCATCGGGGATACGGCATTTTCCGTGCAGGGCAGGTGGGGCTTTGTTGAACAGCGATCAGGGGGGGAATTGCCTGTTTACGAGAAATTCACAATAGGGGGGATGAATACGGTCAGGGGGTTTGATTACGGGGCCATTTCACCGCTTGACCCGGAAACCGGTGATAGGATTGGTGGAGAGAAGATGATGGTTTACAATCTTGAATTCCGGTTTCCGCTGCAGAAGGAACAAGGCGTCTGGGGCGTACTGTTCTTTGATGCGGGAAATGTGTTTACCGAGGATGAAGAGTGGACTTTCAAAGGGATTCGGATGGGTGCTGGCGCAGGGGTCCGGTGGATAACAGCGATAGCCCCTTTGCGGCTTGAGTGGGGCTACAACCTTAACCGGAGGCCCGGTGAAGATGCAAGCAACTGGGAATTTACCCTGGGGACGCCATTTTAGCTCCATAGCACTTCTCTTGTTTATAGCACTATTATTGCTCAGAGGCCGTTATCACCCAAAAGCCGAGCACTCAATACAGGATAAGGGGCCCTATATATCCGCGGCCTGCCTTTTTTCCGTTAAGATCAGTGGCCATTTTCCCCCTCCGATTTTAAGAAAAAACAATTGACTCGTGACAGAGGGTTAAGGCCGGTTGACGAGCAAGAAAGAAATAATGTAATATTCAAGCCAACTTTGACATAGCTAAGATTAAAGGAAAAACTTATGGGAAGCAGGGAGTTAAAGATGAAAAAAAACTTATGGTTGTCTGCTATTGTTTCGGTAATCGTCTTATGGTCCAATGTATCTCTTGGAGAAGAACAGAAACGGATTGGCCTCATTGATCTGCAGAGATGTGTTCAGGAATCGCAGGAAGGACAGAAGGTCTTCGAGGTGCTCAAAACGAAGAAGGACGATCTCCAGAAGCGACTTGATATGAAAGAGAAGGAACTCCTAGACTTACGGAAGGAATTTGAAAAGCAGGCCATGATGCTCAGCATGGATGCCCAGGAGGACAGAAAGAAGACTATTGAGCGAAAGACCAGAGAATTGGAATTCCTGCTCAAGGACTCAAACGAGGAGATGAAAAGGGCGCAGGAGAAAGAGCAGAAAAGAATCCTAAAGGAATTGGAGAAGATTATTGAAAAGATAGGCTCCGAAGGAAACTATAGTATGATATTTGAAAAGAGGGCAGGGGGGGTTCTGTATTGGAACAAAACGTTCGATCTCACGGACAAGGTTGTTGAGGCCTATGATCGGATGAAAAAGGAGATCAAGAAATAGGTTAAGACCGGTGGAACTAACGCTCAAGCATATTGCGAAATCTATAGGTGGTACTGTTGTCGGAGATGATCGGATCTCGATAACGGGGATCAACTCCCTTCTTGAGGCCAAGAAAGGTGAAATGTCCTTTCTGGCAAGACCTCAGTTAAGGGACCAAGCCATGATCACAAGGGCATCTGCACTCATCGTCAAAGAGGAAACCGGTCTCTATCGCGGACCTCAGGTAATCGTTTCCGATCCGTACCTTGCATATGCTAAGGTGGCCACCCTATTCGAACCTGCCATTCCTCGTTTTCCCGGCGTAAGTGAACGGGCAGTGATTGAAGAGGGTACACGTTTGGGAGATAACGTGTCAATCTATCCGTTGGCTTATATTGGGAAGGAGTCAGTGCTGGGCAAGAACGTTATCGTCTTTCCCGGTGTTTATCTCGGTGATAGGGTAACGGTGGGAGATGAAACAATTATCTACCCCAATGTGACCATTATGTCCGATTGCGCGATAGGCAAGCATTGCATTATTCATGCGGGAACCGTCATAGGAAGTGATGGCTTTGGCTTTGTTAAGGACGGCGATACAAATGTGAAGATCCCGCAGACCGGTATTGTTGAGATAGAGGATAACGTAGAAATAGGTGCAAATAACACCATTGACAGGGCCGCCCTCGGCAAGACACTGATACGGAAGGGTGTCAAGACCGACAACCTTGTTCAGATTGGGCACAATGTAGTAGTCGATGAGAATACCATTATTGTTGCCCAAGTGGGCATTTCGGGAAGCACTAAGATCGGTAAGGGGGTCGTCATCGGAGGGCAGGTAGGTCTAGTGGACCACATTGAGGTTGGTGATCGGGTAATGATCGGTTCGAAGTCCGGGGTGGCTCAGTCAATCCCGGCAGGTGAGGTTGTCTCCGGCATACCAACAATGCCCCATCGTCACTGGCTGAGAACCACAGGGCATATCAGAAGATTCCCCGAGTATGCTGAGAGAATAAAGGAATTAGAAAAGAAGGTCAAGAAACTGGAAGAGCAATTAAAAAGGGAGTAAGCAGGATGATTGAATTGCCGCTAACCTACAAGGAAATCATAAAGATACTTCCTCACCGGCATCCGTTTTTGTTCGTAGATGTCATCACCGAGCTTGAGCTTGGGGAGAGGATCGTGGGGATCAAGAATGTAACCATAAACGAATCTTTCTTTGAGGGCCATTTCCCGGGGAGCCCCATCATGCCGGGCGTTTTGGTTATTGAGGCCATGGCTCAAGTGGGTGGGATTCTTGCCAGATTGTCCGTACCACAAAGTATGAAGATCGAAGGTGGAAAAGCCATATATTTCGGGGCCATAGACAAGGTGAAATTTCGCAGACCCATAACACCCGGCGACCGGATCGTTTTCGAGCTGATTGCATTGAGAAAGGGAACCAGGATATGGAAAATGAAGGGGAAGGCAATGGTAGGGAATGAACTGGCGGCAGAAGCCGAATTGATAGCTGCAATAGGGTGAGAGCAATGGGAGTAGAAATACATCCATCCGCTGTTGTTTCGGCCGGGGCAAAGATAGCTGAGGACGTTCAGATTGGAGCATTTAGCGTAATCGGTGGGAGTGTGGCAATCGGCAGAGGCACAATAATCGGCTCCCACGCAGTGGTAGACGGGCATACGGAGCTGGGGGAGGGAAACAGAATCTCTCCCTTTGTCTCCTTGGGCCTGCCCCCTCAAGACGTCAACTATGCGGGTGAAGATACGAGGGTCGTTATAGGGGATAACAATACAATAAGGGAGTTCGTAACGATTAATCGGGCCACGACAAAACAGGATTGGATAACCAGGATCGGAAACAATAACTATCTCATGGCCTATGCCCATGTAGCCCATGATTGTGCCTTAGGTGATTCCATTATCATGTCAAATGCCGCGACCCTCGGAGGGCACATAGAGATCGGTGACCATGCAATCGTTGGCGGCTTGGTAGCCATACATCAGTTTGTCAGGGTAGGTACGTATGCGTTTATCGGGGGAAAATCGGCGATAGTCAAGGATATACCGCCCTTCATGATGGCTGTCGGCGACCGGGCACGGTTGTTTGGCTTGAATCAAGTTGGACTGAAAAGGCAAGGGTTTTCTCAAGAGAAGATTCAACATCTGAAGAGGGCGTATCAGATAATATGGCGTGATCACCACCTGCTCAAAGATGCAATGGAGCTCGTCAGAAAAGAGATACCGCCTTTCAGCGAGTTAGATATATTGCTTGATTTCTTGAATACCTCGAAGAGGGGTATTGTACGATAGGCAACCGGCGACGAGCAGGCAGTGAGGAGTTTGCAGAAAGAAAAAACTCAATGCTATTGAGAATATCGCGAAGAGGAGGCAACGGACAACGGACGAAGAGCAACAGAGAATTGAGAGGATCGGCATCATAGCTGGAAGCGGAAAATTTCCCCTCATGGTTGCGGATTCGGCTCGGAAGAGGGGGATAAAAGTGATTGCCGTGGCCCATCGGGGCGAGAGTGTGCAGGAGCTTGCCGAAAGGGTTGATGAGATCACCTGGATTGAGCTCGGTCAATTAGGTCAGTTGGTCAAGGCATTCAAGACAAGAGATGTACGGCATGTCTTGATGGCAGGGGCTATCAACAAGACCAACATGTTCGGCAAGGTAAGACCCGACCTGAAAGGGCTGGCAGTGATGGGAAAGCTGCTCGTTCTGCATGACGATGATATTCTCAGGGCGGTTGCTGGAGAGCTTGAAAAGGAAGGCATAACGATCGTAAGTTCCGCTGCCTACCTTCCAGAACTTCTGGCGCCACCTGGTTGTCTTACTAAAAGGAGACCGAGAAAAGAAGAGGAAGACGACATTGATTTTGGCTGGACGGTAGCCAAGGAATTAGGCCGCCTGGATATCGGACACTGCGTTGTGGTCAGGAGAAGAACCGTCCTCGCGGTGGAGGCTATAGAAGGAACGAATGAAACAATTCTGCGGGGAGGGAAATTGGCAAAGGAAAGGGCGGTGGTTGTAAAGGTTTGTAAGCCCAATCAGGATCTGAGGTTTGATTTACCCGCTGTCGGTCTTGACACCGTTAAGGCGATGATAACGGGTAATGCGGCTGTTCTTGCCATAGAGGCAGGAAAAACCTTGGTCTTTGATAAAGACGAAATGGTAAGCTTTGCAGATGCCCATGGAATTGTCATCTTCTCGAGGGAAAGTATGTAGTCCTGTGCCCCAGCGATATCCTTAGATACCTTTTTTCTGTTTTCCCTTTTTGATTGCACTCCACCGGCTCAATTCCATCCAGGCGATTCTCTCCATGGTGGGGCTCCTGTCCATTTGCCGATGCCCGGTGGCTATTCGTAACCGAACCCAGGGGACCGAGCATGGAGATATCTTTTTTTGCTCTGCCCTCTTAACAAGGCCCCGTACAGGGCCGTTTCAAACCGACGCACCGCCCCATAAGCCTTAGCACTAAGGTAGCAGCCTGTGTGCGCCGTTTTGAAACGCCCACTCCTCTGAACGATGGGAGGACAGAGTCAAAAAAAGATATCTCCATGCTCGGCTTAAGATTAATTTCAAAGAGGTAAAGTGTCACAATTTTCTTAAGGTTTTCCGGTGCCCTTGAGAAAGGTGCAGACATTTGGTTTGCCACGGATGGAAAAAGGCGAGCATTAAGAACATGAAGAGATTACGTTTAGGTGTTGTGGGGGTAGGTTACCTGGGAAGCCTCCATGCCCAAAAATATGCCGCAATAGAAGGCATTGATCTGGTTGGGTTGACCGATATAGACTATCCAAGGGCACAAGCGGTCGCCAGCAAATACAATACGAAGGCATACAAGAGCCACGAGGAACTCCTGCCTCACGTCGATGGTGTCAGTCTGGCAGTTCCCACGGTTTCTCACTTTGAAATTGGACGGGACATCTTAAACCAAGGTATACATCTGTTAGTTGAGAAACCGATCGCCCTGACCATAGAGGACGCTGAGGGGCTGATTACGTTGGCGAAAGAGAGAAGCGTTATTTTACAGACAGGCCACATAGAGCGGTTTAATCCTGTTGTAATGGCGATGGAGTCGCTCATCTCGCAACCCCTTTTTATCGAATCCCATCGGCTCAACCCTTACACCAAGAGGGGCACTGATGTGGATGTGGTTCTGGATCTTATGATTCATGATCTGGACATTATCCTCCATTTTGTGGATTCGGACATTGCGCGGATCGATGCCATTGGGATGCCTGCGGTGAGTGGGAAGACAGATTTTGCCCATGCGACGATACAGTTCGCAAACGATACGAGAGCAAATCTAACAGTAAGTAGAGTTTCAACTGAATCGGTGAGGACGATACGGATCTATCAGCCGGACAGTTACATTTCGGCGGATTATAAGAACCGGAAGATCGGCATAACCCGTTTTGAAGTAGAGGGAGCCAACGTAGATGATCTGCCCCGGTTGGAGCACAGAGAGGATGAATTTCAGGGCAGTGACCCCTTAGCCGACCAGATAAGATCCTTTGTTGAATCCATCAGGAATTGCACTGAGCCTAGGGTGACAGGGGTTGATGGGAAAAAGGCCCTTTCAGTTGCACTGTCCATCATTGAAGAGATACATAGAAAAGGAGAGGCACTACACTGAATTGAGCGCAAAAAAGAGCGTCATGATCGTGGCAGGAGAGGCCTCAGGCGATATCTACGGGGAACAATTCGTGTATGCAATGAGGGACCTTAACCCTGATATCGCCTTTTTTGGCATCGGCGGCCCGAAGATGGAGTTTGCTGGTGTGCGTGTTCTTCACCAGGCATCGGAGCTTTCCGTAGTAGGATTTGCGGAGATTCTGCCGAGAATAAGATATATCTCCCGCGTCCTGAAAGAGCTAAAGCAGCTTCTCAAGCAAGATCCGCCGGATCTGTTAGTCCTTATTGACTACCCGGGCTTCAATCTGAACCTGGCCAAGAGGGCACATGCCCTGGGTATTCCCGTCCTGTATTACATTCCTCCTCAGTTGTGGGCATGGCGGGAAGGCAGGGTCAAGAAGCTAGCTCAAAGGGTTGATCGGGTCGCCGTCATCCTCCCTTTTGAGAGAAAGTTCTATCAGAAACATGGGCTGGAGGTGGATTACGTCGGTCATCCACTTCTGGATTTGCCGCCGCCTGGCAGAAGCAAGGAGGAGATTCGGCACGGTCTGGGTATAGGTCCTGAGCGCGATCCTATCCTTGCACTCCTTCCCGGAAGTAGGGCTGAGGAGATTAACAGGCTCATGCCGGCAATGGTGGATGCGGCGGAAATCATTTTACGATCATATCCTCGATTGTGTTGTGTTTTGCCGCTCGCATCTACTCTCAGCGAGGATCTCGTTAACTCATATCTCAAAGATGCTACCATAGATATTAGAGTTGCAGGGTTTGATAGTAAGGAGTTGCTGAGTATCGCAGATTTGGCCTTCATTGCTTCCGGCACGGCTACCCTGGAGGCGGCCATTACGGAAACACCCATGGTAATAGCGTATAAGGTATCTCCATTCAGCTATATCCTGGCCCGATATCTCGTAAAGGTCTCTTTCATCGGTCTGGTGAATCTCGTGGCCGGCAAGGCCATTGTGCCGGAGTTGATTCAGGGCAATGCAACGGGGAGGCGTTTGGCCGAGGAAGGTCTTACCATCCTGGAGGATGAACGGACAAGGGGAAAGATGACAAGAGATCTGCAATCGGTTAAAGAGCGGCTCGGTCGGGTTGGTGCCTCACGTGGGGCAGCTTCTATAGCGAGAGATATGATGGGACCTCAGTGAGAAGTAAGCACATGACCCCGACGCTTCGCTTCAGAGTTATACATGAAAGAAACGCTCTGCTGAGCATGGAGATGTCTTTTTTTGACTCTGTCCTCCCATCGTTCAGAGGAGTGGGCGTCTCAAAACGACGCACACAGGCTGCTACCTTAGTGCTAAGGCTTATGGGGCGGTGCGTCGGTTTGAAACGGCCCTGTACGGGGCCTTGTTAAGAGGGCAGAGCAAAAAAAGACATCTCCATGCTCTTTACTGTAGTGAGTTTCTTAGGAGCAGTAAGCAGAAATAGCAACCTGCACGAGCCAATGATAAAGAGATCAGTAAAAAATCGTTAACGAGCAACTACCAACAAGTAACGAGTAGCGGAAACATGGCAGAAACGATTCTAATTGTCGATGATGAGCCGGGGATTATTCAGTCCTTACAGGGCATCCTCACTGATGAGGGGTTTGAGGTCATAGCCGCAGATGGGGGGCTGAAGGCCCTGGACATAATAAAGGAGACCATCCCGGATATCGTACTGCTGGATATATGGATGCCTGATATCGACGGCATAGAGACGCTCAAGAGGATTAGGGCCCTTTACCCTAGCCTACAGGTAATCATGATTTCAGGCCATGGCACTATTGAAACTGCGGTTAAGGCTACAAAATTAGGTGCCTACGACTTCATTGAAAAGCCTCTTTCCCTTGAAAAAGTCCTTCTATCTATCAACAACGCTCTGAACTATAACAGACTCGAGGCAGAACTCGATCTCTTCAGGGAGCGAGAGCGGCAAAGGTATCAGATAACCGGGAACAGCAAGGCCATCACGGATCTAAGAGACCAGATAAAGATCGTTGCCCCAACTGATGCATGGATTCTCATTGCGGGGGAAAACGGAACTGGAAAGGAGTTGGTAGCCCACACAATTCACCGTATGAGCAAAAGAAGAAATAAGCCCTTTGTAGAAGTGAATTGTGCGGCCATACCGGAGGATTTGATTGAATCAGAGCTCTTTGGACATGAAAAGGGGGCATTTACCGGCGCTACCACCATGAAGAGAGGGAAATTCGATCAGGGCAACAATGGAATGCTCTTCCTGGATGAGATAGGAGACATGAGCCTTAAGGCCCAGTCAAAGGTCTTGCGCATTTTGCAAGAGCAGAGATTTGAGCGGGTAGGCGGGAATAGGACCATTAAGGTTGATGTCCGGGTTATTGCGGCAACGAACAAGAACCTGGAGGAAGAGATTGAAAAGGGAAGATTCAGGGAGGACCTCTACTTCCGGCTCAATGTGATACCGATGAGGGTTCCCCCCTTAAGGGAGCGTGCCGACGATATACCTGAACTGGTGAGTGAGTTCTTGGATCAGTTTTCCCTGGACACCAAGATGGAGCAAAAGGCATTGGGCCCTGATGCATTGGAATTGCTGGAGAAGTATAACTGGCCTGGCAACATCAGGGAGCTCAAAAACCTGGTAGAGCGGCTGGCCATCATGTGCCCTGGGAAGGTGATCAGTGCGAAGGATGTGCCTCCACCCTATAATACCCTGCGAACTGATGAGGAAAGGATGGAATCTTTTCTTGCCTTTGATACCCTCAAAGAAGCCAGGGAGACCTTTGAGAAATCATTTATCGCTCGTAAGTTGCAACAGTTCGAGAGGAACATCAGCAAGACCGCCGAGGCCATAGGGGTAGAGAGAAGCAATCTCCATAAAAAGATAAGGGCGTACGGGCTCTGAAAGTTAAAAATTGAAAGCGAGCTAAAGTTAAAAGTTAGAAAGATTCTTATCCTTCACTTCAGGCATTTTAGGCACTTCCCACTTTCTCTTCAATCGCCTTCCAGAGTTCTTGCCTTCCTTGCCCTGTTTTTGCCGAAAAGCTTATGGGCTGGCCGAAGCCTTCTTGCATGAGCTGGCTGGAGGTCACATGATAATGATGCTTTGCTTTGCCTTTTGATACCTTATCCGCCTTGGTAAGCACTATAATTGCGTTTATCTCGTATGTCTTCAACCAGTGCAGAAGCTCCAAATCTCCTTGCCCCAAGTTACGACGGATATCGATAATCACTACAACCGCTTTGAGGTTATGCCTCTTCTTGAGGTAGGTTTCTACAAGCACCTTCCAATTACGCCTGAGCTTTAACGGGACCTCTGCATACCCATAACCGGGAAGATCAGTGAGACAGAGGCTTTTGCCCACATTAAAAAAATTGATGGCCCTTGTCCTGCCCGGCCGGGAGCTTGTCCGGGCCAATTTTGGGCTGTTCACCAGTCTATTGATGAGCGATGATTTTCCTACGTTTGATCTTCCGGCGAAGGCGATTTCCGGTTTATCAGGTGGAGGGAATTGCGCAGGTCGGATGGCACTCTTTATGAAGGAGAATTCCATTGACGGTAACGTCCGTTGATAGTTGCCGGTAGTCCGTTGCCAGTATTGGAAGGGACAAGTGGAACTAATCTAACCAATTGAACTAGTTAACCCTGTTCTTTTACCGGTTTTTCAGAAACTCGCCTATACGATCCAGCGCTTCGGCAATATTCTCAAGGGAGTTTGCGTAGGAGAACCTGAGGTATCCTTCGGCATTCGACCCAAAATCGATCCCCGGTGTGACACCGACTCCTGCCTTCTCCAAGATCTCAAAGGCCAGCTCATAGGAGTTATTGGAGAGGTGCTTGGCCCGAGCAAGGACATAGAATGCTCCGACAGGATCAACGGTTATCCCAAAACCGAGTTCTCTCAGTCTTTCTATTATGTAATGTCTTCTCTGGTCATAGGTGGCCTTCATCTGTTCTACATCCGGCTGGGCTTCTTTGAGGGCTGTAAGACCCGCCCACTGTGACACACTGTTGGCAGAGATAAAGAGGTTTTGTTGGATCTTTTGCATGGGTCTGATAAAGTCGGACGGTGCGATAACATAACCCAGCCTCCACCCGGTCATGGCGTAGAGCTTGGAAAAACCGTTCAGGACAAAGGCCTTATCGGTGTATTCGAGGATTGAGTGCTCCGCCCCTTCATACACGAGACCATGATATATCTCGTCGGACACGACGTATAAGCCCAAATCTGCTATCCGCTGTATTCTCTCAGCTGAAAGTAGATTGCCCGTTGGATTCGAGGGAGAGTTGATAAGGATTGCCTTTGTCTTGGGAGTGACTCTCTTGGCAACCTCTTCAGGCCGGAATTGAAATCCGTCATCCTCATCCACATTAACAAAAGTGCACGTGCCCCCGATATAGCTGATGATATTGGAGTAGCACGGGTAATAGGGATTGGAGACAATGATTTCATCTCCGTGCTCCAACAGGGCCGAGAAAATCAACACCATTGCAGGCGAGGTGCCAGAGGCTACTATGATCTGGTCGGGATTGACGTGCACACCGTATTTTTCTTCGTGCTGTTGACAGATTGCCTCCCTGAGCTCAGGTATTCCCAGACTGTGGGTATAGTGTGTTTTTCCTTCTTGTATCGCCCTGATCCCTGCCGCCTTTATGCACTGAGGCGTATCGAAATCCGGCTCACCGATCTCAAGATGAATGATGTGTCTTCCCTCTCTTTCAAGCGCATTCGCCCTTTCCATTACATCCATAGCAATAAAAGAGCGGAGTTCTTTTGCCCGTGCAGCAACTGACATAGGCTCACCGTATCTTTTCTAGGAGGCCTTTAGCCTCAGGCGCAATGACGTTTGTTTTATCAAGCCTGATGGCTTCTTCGAGTTTTTCAATAGCCAGAGGCCTGTTATTGAGTCGAAGGTAGAGCTTGCCGAGACGGAAGTGGGAGCGGGGGTCATCGGGCGCGTGCCGTATCGATTCCTGGTAAGCCTCCAAAGCCTTATCCCACTCATTCATGGCCTCATAAGCGACACCAAGGTTATGGTAAGCCCTGCTGAAAGACGGCTGGCCTTGAATGGCTTTCAGGAAACTCTCCGTGGCGGTCTCGAATTGCCCCTTGTTAAAGTATGCTAATCCGAGGTTATTATGGGCAAAGTGGGGCGTGGTGTAACGGTTATTGCTCAAGGCTTTCTTGAAACTGGCAATGGCGCGATCCCAGTCGCCAAGCATGAGGTATACGGTGCCGAGGTTATTGTGCGCCTCGGAGAAATCGGGTTTTAGCTCTATTGCCTTGTTAAAATGGCTAATGGCCTGGCTGTGCATCTCCATTTCCCTGTAGGTCAGTGCAAGTTCATTGTGTATTTCGGGATTCATGGGATCAAGCTCCGCCGCATCCAAGAGTTCCTTGAGGCCGGCGGTAAAATTTGCGTCCGCGAGAAACGACTTGCCAAGATTTCGCTTTGCCTGGGCCTGTCTTTCCCTCAAAGCCCTGTCTTCGGCGCACCCGGTGAACAAGATTGCAAAACAAATAACGATTACATGAAACCTTATGGTTCTCAACTGCTTAATCATGGTCAGATAACCTTATTCAATGGATATTCGATGATGCCTACAGCCCCTTTCTGAATTAGTTGAGGAATGAGTTCCCTGACTCTTTCGTTATGAACTATAACCTCAACAGAGATCCAGTCGGACTGGAAGAGATTGGATACTGTTGGAGAAGTGATGCTCGGAAGTACCGCTATGATCTCATCCAAGCGTTTTTTTGGTACGTTCATCTTCAGCCCAACCATACTCTCAGCCATCAAGGCTCCTTTAAGGAGAAGGGCGATTTGCTGGATCTTGCTTCGCTTCCATTCATCCTCCCAGGCCTCCTTGTTTGCGATGAGCACCGTGTTCGTTTGCATCAATTCATGAATGATCTTTAGGCCGTGGGCCTCTATAGTGCTCCCTGTCTCGGTAACCTCAACAATTGCATCGGCGAGACCCGCTGCAACCTTAGCCTCTGTTGTGCCCCATGAGAACTCCACTTTGACGTCAATCCCCTTTTGGGCGAAGTATTTTCTCGTAAAACCGACAAGTTCTGTTGCAATCTTCTTGCCCTTGAGGTCGGATAATTCCCTGATGTCGGAGTTAGCGGCCACAGCCAAAACCCAGCGGGACGGCCTCTTACTCACCTTGGAATAGACCAGGTCGGCAACGATAACAACATCAGATTCATTTTCCTCTTTCCAGTCTCTGCCCGTAAGGCCTACATCAAGGGTGGCGTTTTCCACCTGGACAGGCATCTCTTGGGCCCTGAGTACAGAACACTTAATAGACTCATCGTTTATTTCAGGGAAATAATTCCGATAAGCTATAGATATCTTCCAGCCCGATTTCTCGAATAGCCTGAGTGTTGCCTTTTCCAGGCTTCCCTTTGGTATTCCCAGCTTTAGTATATTCATCCCTTGTATATCTTTCTTGGATCAAATATCCTTTCGCCAACGATGGTTTTGTCACCACATTTATCAATTCTATTGTGGAAGCAGCTCTCGTATCCCAGATGGCAGGCAGCTCCACCAACCTGCTCTACCTTCAGAAGGATGGCATCGTGGTCGCAGTCGGCAAATACTTCCTTAACTATCTGGATATTGCCTGAGGTCATGCCTTTATGCCAAAGCTCCTGGCGAGAGCGGCTCCAATAATGAGCCTCTCCGGTCTGTAGAGTGAGTTGCCACGCTTCACGGTTCATATAGGCTACCATCAATACCTTGCCGGATCTGTAATCCTGAACAATAGCAGGCACTATACCGTCAGCCTTTTCAAAGTCTAATTTGACCGCCACGATAGCTAACAAACTCCCGTGTTATGGGCAGAATAAAATCGAGTCGCAAAATGGTAGCTTCTATATACAAAAGATCTCTCCTGTTGTCTATATCCAATTTTTGCCAAACCTATACCGTATTTTATGGCACTGGGACCTGTTTTAGGGTATAAAAATCATATGGAAGCCATTAGGGAGACAGATTTTCCCGATCTCACGCTGGTTACCCGCGGAAAGGTTCGGGATATTTACGAAGTGGAGAACCATCTCCTCATCGTCGCTACTGACCGAATCTCGGCGTTCGATGTGGTTATGGATGATCCAGTTCCGGATAAGGGTAAAATCCTTAACCAGATTTCCGTGTTCTGGTTTGAAAAACTCTCCTCCATAATCGACAATCACTTTATTACCGCCGATCCTGATGAGTATCCCGAATCCTGCAGACCGTATAGAGATAACCTCGACGGAAGGAGCATGTTAGTGCATAAGGCCGAGCCACTGCCGGCAGAGTGCATTGTTCGGGGGTATCTTTCCGGCTCGGGGTGGCTTGAGTATGGGACACAGGGGAGTGTTTCAGGGATTCCACTTCCGCACGGCTTGGAGGAGTCAGCGCAACTGCCAGAGCCCATCTTTACGCCTTCAACAAAAGGTGCCCCAGGGACCCACGATGAAAATATTTCCTTGGAAGATGTTGTCGGAATGGTTGGAGAGGAGAGGGCAAAGGAGATCAAAAGGGCGAGCCTGCAGCTGTATCGATATGGAAGAGATTACGCCGCCGATAAGGGAATTATTATTGCCGACACCAAATTCGAGTTTGGAATTGTAAACGATCGCCTCATGCTTATCGATGAGGTGCTGACACCGGATTCGTCCAGGTTCTGGCCAACGGCCGACTACTCCTCCGGCAAGCCCCAAAAGAGCTTTGACAAACAATTCCTAAGGGATTACCTGGACGGCCTCGACTGGCCGAAAGCACCCCCTCCACCTAGATTACCGCGAGAGGTAATTCAGACCACGAGAGACAAGTATCTCGATGTCCTTGAAAGGTTAACCGGGAAAAAACTGCAATAGGACAGGCCTCTCTTCTTGAATCCCCGCCCTTGACAACATTTATCCCGATGTTTAACATTCCTAATTATTTAGGGTAACTCAAGCGAATTGCTTTCTCCTGAGGAGAGTTCCCTGCTTTATACTGTCGATGGGGCGGTTTTCCTTCAGGGAGACCAATTATCTGAGTGCCCCTGACGCTCTTTAGGGAGAGAGATAGATACGCGTTAAGAATAGATATGTTCGAAAAGAAAGGGGAACAGATTAAGAGAACGGTGAGATATGGTTAGAGTAGAGGTTAAGGGAACGGAAGATCAGGAAAAACGAGAGCACAAGGTACAAATGGATTCCGAAAAGACAGAGGAATTGCAAGAAAAGCTGGAAGAGAAGGCCGAGGGAAAGGGTCATGAGAAAAAGACGAAAAAGGTAGAAGAGATGACCAAACAGGGGCTCTTGAAAAAACTGAGCGAAACCGAAGAAGAGGCACAAAATAATTATGATCTCTACATGCGTACCTATGCCGAAATGGAAAACATCAAGAAGAGAGGAATAAAGGAGAGGGAGGACCTGGCGAAATATGCAAATGAATCCCTCATTAAGGAAATGCTCCCTGTAATTGACAGCCTTGAAAAGGCGATAGCTCATGCTGAAGATGACGAGAATTCATCTGCTTTGGCAGAAGGACTTGAATTGACACGAGACGACTTGATGAAGAAGCTGGAAAAAGCCGGTCTCGAGGAGGTGGAAGCCTTAGGAAAACCGTTTGACCCCAACTTCCATGAGGCAGTATCACAACAGATAGACGACGGAGTTGCACCGGGACACGTAATGATAGAGCTTCAGAAGGGCTACGTGCTTAATGGACGCTTGATCAGGCCGTCGATGGTCGTGATCTCATCGGGAAAAGATGCAAGTGAGGAAAAATTTGCTTAGCAATTTGATATAAATTTTGTAAGTATACTTTCAAGGAGGAGAAGATGAGTAAAATTATAGGAATCGATCTGGGAACTACAAACTCCTGCGTAGCTGTTATGGAGGGAGGGGATGCAAAGGTAATTGCCAATGTGGAAGGTAACCGCACCACACCCTCTATTGTTGCATTTACTGAAAGTGGGGAACGCCTTGTTGGGCAGACTGCAAAAAGACAGGCTATTACCAATCCTGAAAACACCGTTTATGCTGTTAAAAGGCTGATTGGCAGGAAGTTTGATTCAGAAGAGATCCAGAAAGACGTAAAGATATCTCCTTACAAAATTACCAAGGCCAAGAATAGTGATGCCCAGCTAACCGTTAGAGGCAAAGATTATAGCACTGCTGAGATTTCAGCGATGGTCTTGACGAAGATGAAGCAGACTGCAGAAGAATATCTCGGTGAAAAGGTAACAGATGCCGTTATTACCGTTCCAGCCTATTTTAATGATAGCCAGAGGCAGGCAACCAAAGACGCAGGAAGGATCGCGGGGCTGAATGTTCAGCGGATCATTAACGAGCCCACAGCCGCCTCACTCGCTTACGGCTTGGATAAGAAGAAGGATGAAAAGATTGCCGTATTCGATCTTGGCGGCGGAACCTTTGACATCTCTATCCTGGAGATCGGGGATGGTGTCTTTGAAGTCAAGTCAACAAATGGTGATACCCATCTGGGGGGCGAGGACTTCGATCAGAGAGTTATGGGTTATCTTGCCGATGAATTCAAGAAGGATCAGGGAATTGACCTTAGGAACGACAAAATGGCGCTGCAGCGGTTAAAGGAGGCTGCCGAAAAGGCAAAGATGGAGCTCTCCACCTCAATCGAGACGGATGTCAATCTTCCCTTTATTACTGCCGATGCGAGTGGGCCAAAGCACTTGAACATCAAACTGTCTAGGGCTAAGCTCGAGGCCCTCGTGGATGATTTGATTGAAAAAACGGTTGAGCCCTGCAAGATTGCCCTGCGCGACTCCGGGTTGAAACAAGATGATATTGATGAGGTTATTTTGGTCGGTGGTATGACCAGGATGCCTAAGGTTCAGGATAAGGTGAAGCAGATATTCGGCAAGGATCCGCACAAGGGTGTGAATCCTGACGAGGTTGTTGCTATCGGTGCCGCAATTCAGGGTGGTGTGTTAAAGGGTGATGTAAAAGACGTTCTTCTCCTCGATGTCACGCCCCTTTCCCTGGGTATAGAGACCCTCGGCGGTGTTTTTACCAGGCTCATCGAGAAGAATACGACCATACCCACCAAGAAGAGTCAGATATTCTCAACCGCAGCCGATAACCAGCCTGCAGTGTCCATCCACGTACTCCAGGGCGAAAGGCAAATGGCTGCGTACAACAAGACCCTTGGTCGCTTTGAACTGGTAGGTATTCCGCTGGCTCCGAGGGGCATGCCGCAGATAGAGGTAACCTTTGATATCGATGCCAACGGTATTGTTAACGTATCGGCTAAAGATCTGGGAACGGGCAAGGAACAGTCCATCAAGATAACCGCCTCCAGTGGGCTCAGTGAGGAGGAAATCAAGAATCTTGTCAAAGATGCCGAGCTACATGCAGAGGAGGATAAGAAGAAAAGAGAGCTTGTAGATGCTCGAAATGCCGCTGACTCAATGGTCTATGCAACCGAGAAATCGATTAAGGAGGCTGGTGATAAACTCGATGCCGGTACCAAGGGAGATATAGAGAATGCTATTGCCACCTTGAAAAAGGCCATGGAGGGTGAAGATACCGCGGAGATCAAACGCCTTTCAGAGGAACTGACCCAGGCTTCACACAAGGTGGCCGAGGTGTTGTATGCTCAGACTGCTCAGGCCCAGGCCCAAGCCGGTTCAGAATCTGGCTCTGGGGCCTCTGCCGAATCAGCAAAACAGGATGAGGAGGTTGTGGACGCTGACTTTGAGGAAGTAAAGTAAGGTATGGCGACTGATAACACTGCTCATTTCAGGAAGGTCATTACCATGGGCTTGGTGGTAATGACCTTTTTTCTAGTATCGTGCGAGCGAAAAGTCGTTTTGAAAGAACCCCCAACAGGGGAAATAATTGTGGAGAAACCGGTACTGGAGAAACCGGTTGCAGAGGAACCACTGGAAAAAAAACCTGTTGTCGATCATTTTGCTGTTGCTGAAGAGTATTGGCGCCAAAAAGACTACGATAATGCCTTGGCTGCTTATGACAGGTACCTTTCTGAATTTCCGTCGGGAGACCGGGTGAGGGATGCACTAACGAGAAAGGCGAAAATCTATTACGATAGGGGCCAATATGAGGAGGGCTTGCCCCTTCTCATAGAAGTCATTGACGATTATCTCGTGAACGAAGAAAGGGCCGAGATCAACCTCTTGTTGGCAAAGACATATTTCCATTTAGGGAAATATTTTGAATCCAGGTTGTCTGCTCTCCAGTGGCTTAAGCTATTTGACGATTACCCCGGCAAAGAGGAGCTGTTCTTTCTCTTAGGCCAAAACGCAAAGGAACTGGAAGACCGTCCACGAGTTCTCTATTGGTGGTTGAAGGTTTTGGAATCTCCGGAAACCAGCGAAGAACAAGGGGAAGAGATCAGATCGCAGCTGCTTGACCTCATCTATGAGTCTACGGAAGAGGAACTGAAAGAGATGGACGACTATGCCCGAGAGGGTGACCTCATCTTCCCCATCTACTACCGGCTTGCCAATTCCTTTCTGCTTGAAAATAGGCTGGAAGAAGCAAAAGAGGTGGCAATCAAAATAATGAGGTTCGCATCGGAGGGGGAATGGTTTACCGTAGCAAAGGAGATGCTGGAGAAGATCGACGGCATACTCCAGGTAAAGCCCAATGTTATTGGTTGCCTGCTGCCTCTGAGCGGTCCTTTTGCCATTTACGGGCAGGAGGTTTTGCAGGGTATCGAACTTGGTTTGGACATCTTCCGGGAAACTGATGGGCATCTTTCATCTCTGGAATTAGTAATAAGGGATACTGAGGGAAACGCGGAGAAGGCGCGGGAGGCGGTACGAGAACTCGCTGAACAGGAGAAAGCATTGGTGATCATCGGGCCCCTCATCAGTAGGGTTGCTGAAGAGGCTGTGGAAACAGCACAGGATTCAAACATACCGATAATCACCCTCAGCCAGAGTGAGGACATAACCAGCAAAGGAGAAATGGTTTTTCAGAATTGCCTTACCCCAGAAGACCAGGTGCGGAGCCTTACCAATAAGGTGATTGCTGAGATGGGTCTGAAGAGATTTGCCATCCTCTATCCGGACAATGGATACGGCAAATACTTCATGAACAGATTTTGGGATAAGGTTGAATTCCTTGGGGCCGAGGTGACTGCCGTTGAAGCATACGATCCCAAGGAGACGGACTTCGCTACACCGATAAAAAAGATGGTGGGCTTATATTATCCCAGGCCAAAACCTGAGACAGGGGAAAATAGGAAGGAAGTACCTGAAGAGGAACCCGAACCTATTGTTGATTTTGATGCCATATTCATCCCCGATAGCTACGAAAGGGGCGGCCTTGTGGTGTCTCAGCTGGCCTTTTACGATGTAGTAAATGTTACCATTCTCGGAACCGATCTCTGGAACTCTCCGAAATTGATCGAGGTCGCCGGTAGATATGTTCACGGAGCGATATTTCCGTCCGGCTTCTTTCCCGGTAGCAGGTTTAGAGGCGTAGATAACTTTGTTGAGCAGTACAAGGTAAGTTTTCAGGAGAAACCGGGGTTTCTCGCTGCCATAGGGTACGATACGATCCGAATGCTCAAGGAAATTATGCGAGAAGGGGGCCAGGACATCAGAACAAGGGGTGACCTGCGCACGGCTTTAGCGGATATTGAAGGGTTTGAAGGAGTAACCGGGCCAATGGTTTTTGATAGCGAAAGAAGGGCTGAAAGAACCCCTCTGCTCTTGACCGTCAGCGGCAGACACTTCCTTCCCCTGCCATAAGCTTGAGACAGTATTCTATTGACGAACATCCGACCACATTTTCCCCCTCCACCAGACGTAAACCTGCGCGTTGTTATGTCCGGGGCTGTTCTCGAAGGCCCTATAGCTCGGGCCCATGTCGGCGAAATCCCTGAAAGGCCCAATCCGACATTATCTCAACACACCAAGAGACCGACTGCTGTACGATAAATGGCATTAAGCGTTGAACTCTGATCGGGGACATCCGCTGACTTCATTGGGCGTCCCGAGGCGACGCCGAGGAGGATGCCCATGAATAAAGAACCCTCGGGCATTATTGAGATGAAACGGCGTATCGTGCTGCGAGGGCATGCATGGAAAGCGGGTTTTGATTTTGAGCTGAGATTCTCGAGGGGTGGAGCTTTTCCCCATTATCACGGCTGTTTGACATGCTACTGGCCGGTTTTTCCTTTGATTCGCTTAAGAAGTAACGAAGACCGGCTTTCCAGGTGAAAAGATTTGTCAAAGAAGAAAACATGAAGTGTCATGATAAGCCAGAGTATGTCTCTTGCAAATTCCCACCAACTTATCACGTCACTTACCCTCGCCGGTGCACCGCGGAAGCAGCCGCAATGTAAAGGTACACCCCTTATTAAATTTATCAAGATTGCGATGCTAAACAGAGCCAAGAGAACGGCTATGATTGCTGCGGAAAAGGGTGCGCCAATGCCAGCAACGAGGAAAATTCCGCTAATGAGCTCAACCCACGGAAGTACGATCGCCATGATCTCAGCAGTCGAATAGGAGACTATCCCGTAAGTGGCGATTGCTACTGTAAACTGTCCGATGTTATTTATCTTACTTATGCCAGCGTAAATGAAAAGCCCCCCGATGTACAGTCTCAGTATGAGAGCAAGGTATGGATGGGTAAAGAATCTTTTTAGAAGAGATATGTCTTTCATCGTAATGCGCTTCTCGTTATCTTGTTGTTGTTGACATCCTTTGGAATCCGTGAAAGCCAATCTTTAATACCCAAGTCAACTGTTGAAGCAACCTTTTTATCGTGCCTCAAGGAACTACTTGTTTCTCGTTCCATCAATTGGATCCCCGGAAACATCGAGATGACACCGGAGTACATTCTTCTGAGCTTTTTCAATCTTGTTATATACTGCTCGTCTGAGGAATTTCAGCGCCTCAGTCTGGTCGTGGTCTATGATGATTCGCTCGAGTTTCATCAATTCTTGCTCATCAAAGGCGATGGCGGTTTTCTTCAGCTCCAACATTTTCCCTTCTCCTCCATTTTCTTAATGCGCCGGCACTCTATGTGAAAACCAGTGGGTTGTGTTCAAACAGATCTTCACCAGCATGAGCATGACAGGCACCTCAATGAGCACGCCAACGACAGTTGCGAGTGCTGCGCCCGATGAAAGCCCGAAGAGCATCGTGGCCGTGGCAATAGCCACCTCGAAGTGGTTGGATGCTCCGATCATTGCTGCCGGAGCCGCGTCTCGATACTCAAGCTTTAGCCATCGAGCCAGACCGTAACCGAGCCAGTAAATCAGGTTGGTCTGAATGAAAAGCGGGATGGCGATCCACAGGATCGTTAGGGGGTTAGAGATGATGACTTCACCCTTAAAACTGAACAGCAATACCAGTGTAATGAGTAAGGCAATGATAGTGATCGGGGTCAGAATATGGAGAAATTTCTCCTTGAACCAGGCTTCTCCCTTGGCGTTAATAATCGCCTTCCGGGAGATGTACCCGGCCACCAGGGGCAAGGCCACATAGATACCGATGGAAAGCACCAGGGCCTGCCAGGGAACCGGAAGTCGTCCGACACCCAGCAAAAATCCCCCGAGCACTCCATAGAGGACGAGCATAGTAAGTGAGTTGATGGCCACCATGACCAGCGTGAGACCGTCGTTTCCCCGGGCCAGAAAGCCCCAGACCAGGACCATGGCCGTGCAAGGCGCAATCCCCAGCAGGATACAGCCTGCGAGATAACTCCGCCACAGGGGAACTTCCAAAACCTTAGCCCCATTGAGCATGACCACCTTCCCCACACCATAACTCGCCCCTACCGGCAGATCCAGACCAAAGGGCATTTTCACGTAATCCATCGCGTCAGGCCCGATAAAGGTCAGGAAGAGGGTTCCCAGAAAAAAGACCGAGATGGCATACATGGTGAAGGGCTTGACGGCCCAGTTCACGAAGAGGGTCAATCCCACGGGCTTGAGGCTCTTACCGGCCTTCAGGACCTCCCCAAAATCTATCTTGACCATGATGGGGTACATCATGAAAAACAGGCAGATGGCGATGGGTATGGAAACAACCGGGGCTTCTCCCACGAAAATGGCCAGACTGTCCAGGTATTTCGCTACACCCGGTGCCATTTTTCCAAGGACTATGCCTGCCAAAATACAGAGGATCACCCAGACGTAAAGATATTTTTCAAAAAGACCCAGTCCTCTCGGTTCTTCTTTCATGTGTTTGTCTCTTGCCATACCTCTCCTTCCTGGAAAATCGATTTCTTTTCGCTACGCATCGAATTGAATCGGCCTCCTCTTCGTCTTTGAGGGCATTGATCGCAATCTCCCTGGGATGCACAGTAATGAGCTTGCCATGAATCCCGAATGATACGGCGGGGGGTTCTTCAGGTAAGCGAACCCCACAGTGTTGCCTTAAGTCATGGAATGGCTTCGCCGATGTCCTCATACAGATGGACAATACAATGCAAGGACCGAAAACCCGGGTGACATTTGGGCCTGAAAATCTTTTTCCGGGAACCTCTTAAGAGCATCATTACCCCCTGTTAAAGCGCCAAAAATGGGCTGACAATAAAATAAAGTGCCAGGGCGCTGATCACGACTCCTGCTCCCTTTCGAAACCAGGCGCCGGCACCTTGCCACGTGCTGTTCTCCAGCAGCCTTTTCACGGCTGCTGTCGAGCTGCCGGCCACAACAATGGGAAGACAGTGGCCGATAGCGAACAAGAGGATGAAAAGAACACCGGTTGCCACCTTTTGCTGGACCGTGATAATGGCAAGGATAGGGGCGATAAACCCAAAAGTGCAGGAGCCCGAGAGAATTCCATAGGCCAACCCAAGGCCGAAGGCCCCGAAAAGGCCACTCAGCCTTAGGCGATAAAGAAGGCTGCCGGACATGGAACACTTTTCGACACCGAACATTCCCAGGGCAACCCATATAAGGACCAGGCCCACAAGGACTTGCCAATAGTCTCCCACGTCACCCAGCATACGACCCAGCAGGGCGCAAATGATGCCGATGAGGGCTATGGTGATGAAAAGGCCGATGGTAAATGCGATGGAGTAATGTGCGGCCTGGCGGGGTTTAAGCGCCTCCTGTTGCCCCCCCACGTAAGCTACAATCAAAGGGATCGAAGCCAGGTGGCAGGGACTGAAGACCACGCTGATCATTCCCCAGAAAAAACAACCCAGGGCGGCAATGGCGGTCCCCCCAGCAATCCACTCGTTAACGGTCAGAAAAAAGGTTTCCAACATTACCATGTCTCCTGTTCAATCTTAGAGCCTAACTTACTCCCATGTTCTGGAAGACCTGATCAATCTGCGCTTCGCTCATGAACCCTGCGTGGCGGTAGAACTCCTTGCCCTGTTTGTCAAAGAAGATCTGGGTCGGGATGGCCCGTATGCCGAATCGTTTTGCCGGCTCCTGGTTTTTCCTAACGTCGATAAGGATAACGGCTGCCTTTCCCCTGTACTTCTTTTCCACCTTTTCCATGATCGGGGCCATCAGCTTGCAGGGGATGCAGGTGTCCGAACCCAGATCCACCATGGTGACCATGCCGTTGACAGGAATTCCCCCGGCCGCCCGATATTCCGGCATCCCCGTTCCAGGTGGCTCCCTCACAGATTGAAATCTCAAAGCGCCCACAACCGCAAGCAGGGCAAACAGACTGAGGGCTGCAACCCATATTCGCTTCTTCATCTACTGGACTCCCATTGTCTTCAGCTGTTTTGTGACTTTCGACTCCGGAAAAAACCCCACATGCCGGAAGACCTCTTTCCCGTCCCTGTCAAAGAACACCTGGACCGGAATCGAGCGGATGCCGAAACGGGCTCCCATAATAGGTTTCTCCCTGACATGGACAAAAACGACGTTCAGCTTGTCAGGGTAATTCTTGCGGAGCTTATCCAGGATCGGCTGCATCATGTCACAGGGGATGCAGCCCGTGGCACCGAACTCAGCCATGGTGGGTTTGCCTGATATGCGGGCCTTATCCACCGGGTTGTCCATGGCAAGGGCGTACTGGTCCTTCACCCATTTCTCATTGATGTTGATATCGGCCCTCCGGACCAAATCCTGGATATGGTCATCCACTGCACGCGCTTTTTTCTGCTCGAGAAGCACCTGCTGGATGGCCTCTTTGACCTGTTCAAAGGACACCCCCCCCACCAACTCCTTGTTTTCTTCGTAAAAGGCCTTTGCTTCCATTTCCGAGACTGTCACTCCCTGGACAAGGTGATTGAGATAAGCATGAATGGCCTGTTCATCGTTGAGCCCTTGGAGAGAGATACCCGAATGTTTAGCCGCTCTCACAAGGATTTTTTTCACGGTTTCTTGCTCCAGCAGGAAGAAGAGATTCTTCCTGAGTTCGGGGCGAATTGAGGGCTCCGCCTTTCCAACGATCTCAGTCAGGTGGGATTCCGGAATCTCCATCTCATCCAACTTGAGGAGCAACCCCTTTTCCATGTTGAGCATTTTGGCCGATTTAAGGATATTGGAAGCCAGGAATGGGTATGCCTGCTCCACGGTCCGGCTTTTAGGCGGTTCGGCCGTTACCTGAGGGATGTGAAAACATACAAGGAAAAGGCACCCAATTCCCTGCAAGATTTTGCTGTATTTCGTCATGATTCTTACCCGTACAACTTCAATTAACTTAACCGCAGCATGTCGTCGGACCGGCTCCAGCGGAAGGCTAGGCTGATTCGCTGCATGCCTTCCTGATGGCCTCCTTGACCTTCTGGACCTCTTGGCTTCGGCGCAATTCCGCTTGATACCCTGCAGTTTACTGCAGGGAGCTTCATTGGATTTTTGATCCGACCGACTGGGCCCTCCACCGGTTTTAATCAGCCGAACACCGTCAAAGATGGTCATGATGCCGCCTCTTTCACCGATAAGACGGACGTAGGAGTCTGGGAAGTCCATGATTTTTGAAATTTTGACCCATGTTCTCCTCTTTTACTCTATAGCAATTCATTTCAGCCAGGAGAGCACTTCTTCTTTTTTCGGTATCTTGCCTACACTCTTGACTTCGCCGTCAACTACTACGGCCGGCGTGCCGAAAACGCCATACTTGGCAATCTCCATGACATCGGTCACCTTGTCGATCCTGGCATCTATGCCTTTCTCGGCAACCGCCTCTTTGACGTTTTTTTCCGTCTGCTCGCACTTTGCGCAGCCCGGTCCTAATACTTTTATTTCCATCGTTTCTTCCTCCTTTGAGAGATATATCTGACTTTGTGCTTCTTCTTTTAACCCACGAGCCAGCCATAGGTCATACCGGCAATGGTAGATAAAGCTACGATGATGACGCAAAAGGTCAACGTTTTTCTAACACCCATTACACCTCCTATCACCAGCATGTTGGGCAGGGATAGAGCAGGCCCTGCCAGAAGCAGGGCCAGGGCAGGACCTTTGCCCATGCCGGCCCCCAGGAGTCCCTGAAGGATGGGCACTTCCGTGAGGGTGGCAAAGTACATGAGGGCGCCGGAGACCGAGGCAAACAGGTTGGCCCACAGGGAATTACCTCCCACAAGGCTCTGGATATAATGCTCCGGGATTAAGGCTGAATGGCCGGGGCGGCCCAGCATAAAACCGGCTACCAGCACTCCGGCTCCCAGAAGCGGAAAGATCTGCTTCATGAATCCCCAGGTAGATTGCACCCAGGTAATGCGCTCCTCCTTCGTAAACCAGGATCTGAGCATGAAAACAAGGAAAAGAAGAAGAAACCCCGTGATGTACCACTTAACGGAGAAGATGGCAGGCCAAAGACCGGTAGAACCGGCAGCGGGCCGCGCAAAGGCCGCGAAGATGAGGATCAGAACCATAATCAACATGTAGAGTGCGTCCTGGAGCAGACTTCGTCCTCTGTCTTCGTCATCGGGGAGATAGATCTGGCCCGTTGCACGTGAGGCATCATCCGTGCGGAAGATAAAGGCCATGAGCAGGCCGGTGACCACCGCAAAAAGCACTGCACCGATTGCCCGCGCCAATCCCAGTTGCCATCCCAAAATCCTGGCTGTCAGCACGATGGCAAGCACATTGATCGCCGGCCCGGAGTAGAGAAATGCCGTGGCCGGACCGATTCCGGCTCCACGGGAATAGATGCCCGCAAACAAAGGTAGTACCGTACAGGAGCATACTGCCAGCACTGTTCCGGATACTGAGGCTACAGAATATGAGAGGATCTTTTTTGCCGTGGATCCGAAGTATTTGAGGACCGAAGCCTGGGATACAAAAACCGCAATGGCTCCTGCGATGAAGAATGCAGGAATCAGGCAGGTCAATACGTGCTGACGGGCATACTCCTGAAGCATCATGAAGGCCTCCAGCCCCGATTTCCGAATGCCTGCATGACTCCATGGAATATAATAGCAAGCGAGAAAGAATAACACGATAATGAGTAACTTGGTCCGTTCTTTCATGGACGTTTATCCTTGCTTGTGGAATAGGAGCAACCTTCTAGATTGATCCGTTTTCAACTTGATAATTCCCTGCAGCTTGCTGCAGGGTTACAACATAGTTCCTCCCCCTTGATGGGGGAGGTTAGGTGGGGGTGATAAAATGTTTGGTCACCCTCCCCTTTATCCCCTCCCATTAAGGGAGGGGACTTTGACATTGGATACCCTGCAGATTGCTGCAGGGTGGTTCATTAGCCATATTCCGATTTATCTATTCATTACTGTACAACAACACCCCGACTTTCAAATCGAGGGTGAATGCCGAATAAGGTTACAATTGGTTTTGCGGCTTATAAGGCGCGCAGCCCCTTTATCAAAATTGAACCATACCCCGGGAGGGAGTTAAATCCCACAGATATTCTCCCGCCGGATCATGGGGAGCTTTTCCAACAGCCCGGCAATTTCTCGATCGTCTTCAAGCCAGTGCCTGAGATTTCCCAGGAGACTTGCTGCAAAAGCACTGCTGTCCCCATCTGCGAGGTGATAGTTCACCCACATTCCGTCTTTATGATTACTTACCAGGCCGGCATCTTCGAGTACCTTGAGGTGCTTTGATACAGAAGGCTGGGCTATCTGCAATGCAGCCTGTAACTCGCAGACGCACATCATCTTATGCTGCAGCATCTTCATGATTTTAACCCGATTCGGCTCAGAAAGAGCCTTCATCACCTTGATAAAGGGCTTCATAACGAACTCCCACTATATTCTAATATTGGAATATAGTCCTTGATCTGTATCTTGTCAAGAAAATCTCGATGCCGATGCAATTCTCGTCAAACAGACCACTCATTATCTGGCTATAGCAGCACTAAGGAAATGATTTCGCCGGGAAAAGAAACCTTGGTCACAAAGCTCTGTACCAGAGCACGAGTAATGGGAGTTAGTGGTGCAGGGAAAGGATTTAGGTGTAGAAAGGAGAGCCCCCGAGATATGAGAAAATTTTCTCGGCATCTCTTGGAGAGCAGGATTTGCCTTTTAAAGCAGGGTCAAAATGGCAGATGTACAGAAAAGAGTAGAAAGCAAAGGCCTTTGGTCCGTAAACAACCATCACGGCCAAAGAAAGAACCCGAGCTGCTTATTGGTAAAGTGATCTACATTGGAGAACTTAATCCCCATCATCACGGTATTTCCATTATTCTGCTGGCTTAACCTGGCGATTTCGCCCTGTACCTTCAGCATCTCGTTTCGGGGAGGGAGGGAGAACAAGAAGGTAAATAGGTTACCTTCCCGAAAGTGACTCGGTGAAAAGTCGTGCTTGGAACTTTCAACGCGCATCCCTTGTTGAGAGAGGTCTACGATTGTCCCCATCCGAGCCCTGTGATCGTCTGGGCGATGTATGTCGTACCGAGAGTAATAGACAGGTATGGACACAGGCTTCCTGTAATAGTTTCGCACATTAATCTTTATCAGGAATTTCTCCTTGCATCGCGGACACACCACAGTGAAGTCTGCCTGCGGAGGTTTCTCCTTTCTTACTTTACCCTCTGCGGCACAGTTTGGGCACGAGATTCTCATGACTACTGCTGGATAAACCGTGGTGACCTTCATGTCTAACTACCGATTTCCCTTCACCCTATTTCTGACCCCCTGAGGTATAAAAATCATTGAAGAAACTACCTTGTAACCATAGGGCGTATTGGGGTCATATTCCATACGGATAAATTCGTTGTTACAGTGAGGGCAGGTGACGACCATGAGGTATTTCGATCGGTCAACGATCTTCCACTTCCATATGTCTGGAAGCTCGTAGTTACACGATTGGCAACGGTATTTCATGCTGATCCCTGCAATCTCAAATGGTGTTTGTAAGTGGTTTGAAACGTCCTGTTCCGCAAGTGTTCCTCTCTTCCTCTGTCTCAAGGGACCTTCGAACCTTATTGGATAGACTTAGGAAATATAGTCTAAGGAAGAAGTTTCTTTCAAGTAAAAAATGGAATAGGCGGCCTGCGGATAAGAAAGATGGCGAATATTAGCAATGTTGGCGGCGAGATTGGGTGTCAGGAACCTAAAGGAGGGGCGCAGACAGAGTAGGTGGGTCTACCTGAGGCACACCTTTCTGACCTGCTGCATATCGGTCAGCCCCAAGAGCACCTTTCTGATTCCGTCTTGCATCAGAGTGGTCATGCCGTCTCTGATGCCTTGGTCCCTCAAAGCCTCTACCGTGGCCTTACTCTGAATGAGCTGCTTCGATTCAGCTGTGGCTTCGAGAAGCTCTATAAGACCTGTTCTGCCCTTGTATCCGGTATGATTGCAGTTATCGCATCCTGAGACGCGATAGAGGACCAAATCATCGTGATAAGGAAAACCGGCGGCGCTTAGATCGGCATCATAACTTCTGGAAAGGGCATCATATTCTTGCTGACTCGGGTGGTACGGTTCCTTGCAATCTTTACAGAGGGTTCTCACAAGTCGCTGCCCCAGAATACCGATCAGTGCATCGGAGAAGTTGAAAGAATCCATGCCCATGTCCAAGAGCCGTACGATAGTCTCGGGGGCGGTATTTGTGTGGAGCGTGGTAAGGACAAGGTGACCGGTTAGTGATGCCTCAATACTGATTGAAGCAGTCTCCTGGTCTCGGATTTCCCCTACCATTATGACGTCCGGGTCGGCTCTCAAGAAGGCGCGCATTGCAGCGGCAAAACCGAAACCGATTTTAGGCGATACCTGCACCTGGCGCAGGCCCCGCTGCGTGATCTCCACAGGGTCTTCTGCAGTCCAGATCTTGGTCTCGGGCTTGTTCAGATAGCCCAGAGCGGCATGCAAGGTGGTAGTCTTCCCGCTTCCTGTCGGACCGACGACAAGAATGATTCCATAAGGCTTTTGGATCATGTTTATGAAGAGATTGTAGTCTCTTTCACTCATGCCTAACCGGTCCAAGAGGATGGGTTCGCCCGTGGCCAGGATACGCAGCACCACATCTTCTTGCCCCGCTGACGTTGGAACGGTGGCAATACGCAGCTCTATATCCAGTGGCGAAAACTTCTTTAGGCTTATTTTGCCGTCCTGTGGTTTTCTTCGTTCGGTTATGTCCAGCTCAGCCATAATCTTTATCCTGGAAAGAATGGCCTGCTTATAATTATAGGGAATGGTCTGATATAATTGGCAGTTTCCGTCCACCCTGAATCTGATCTCGGCGCCGGCCTTTCCGGGGTAGGGTTCAATATGGATGTCCGAGGAATTTCTGGTATAGGCATCCTTTATGATCTTGTTGACCAGCTGGACAATGGTGTTGTCATTTTCAGTGAGGAGATCAGCGCCGACTTCGGACTCCTCTGTTTCGGGCGTCTCCAATTTCCCGAGAAGTTCATCGATTGATCCTTCTTCTTTTTCAGGGCGGGTTCCGTAAAAGTAGTCTAAAAACTGGATAATGTCCTCTTTGAGGCCGACCGCAAGCTCGTAGTGTTCTGCCGGTATGAGGGATTTAATGCTGTCGATCTTATCCAATCGCTCGGGGTTGTCAACCACAACTCTTACCGTGCCATTTTCTCTTGCCAGGGGCACCCAGAGATTACTCCTGAGATAAACAGGCTTCAGGTGTGACAAGAGGTCTTGAGGGATAGGAACGCTATTGCTAAAGGGGATGTACTGACAGTTGTAATAATCGGCGAGCGCTTGTCCCACCTCCTCCTTTTTGACCTTGAGGTCATTGATCAGGACAGACTCAACGGTTTTGCCTTTAGCCCGGGCAATCGCAACAGCCTTTTCGAGTTCCTTTTCGGTGATAACAAGGTTTTTCACTAGGTAGTTAAACTTGGTCAGTTTAGCCCTCTGTTTGGCAAGCTTGTTCTGATTGTAAAAGGCGATTCCCAGGATCTTGGCCATTTCCACAGCAGAATTCTGGTCTTCGAGCGTGAAATGATTCCCGTTTTTCTTGTTGATGAGTTGAAGCACGCCAATAACATATTTCTTGAAGAATATTGGAACGCTCAGTATCTGCGTCGTCTTGTAGTTGTGCTTATTATCCCAGGCTCTGTCAAAGGAGATATCCTTATTGATCATGGCCAGCGCGTGCTGGTCATACGCATCGACAATACTGGTTATTTGCGCGTTGTTGGCAGTGTACCCTGCTATGCTCTTATTATTGATAGGGACTCGGATCTCCTGCGGAATGTTCCCGGCCTTAAACCGCGAGAAGATTTCTTTTGTCTTGCCGTCTACTACATAGATTGTGATGCGATCGGCGTCGAACAAGCTCAATATGTTGTCTTTCAGGGTGATGAGGATCTCATCGATATCTTTGGCTGCATGAATCTGGTTGGCAATATCATTGAGGGCCTTGTAATAGAGCAATTTCTCTTTTTCCGCGGCATTATCATTCCCGGTCTTTGCGTCTTTCTTCATGACAGCACTCCTCACGTGTCGCTCTCTTCACCCTTATCGGTTTACCGCGGTTAACACTTTAGGGAAATGCTGCGCTTGGCTCACAGTGCCGTGGGTTTAAGCGGGCCTGGGAAATGTCACAAAGGACGAATGGCACTCTAGGAAGGCGTACTGGTAGAAAGATACGGACAGGGAAATTTAAAAGCATGGCAGGGTCAAGAAGTCTTTCTGAAAGCCGCCAATGTCAGGTCGATCTCGATTGCCCCGGTTTGGATGCTTCTTTGTCTTTCCGATAGACTCCCTTGCTAATAAAGATGCTGATTTCATAGAGTATAATAATAGGCAGTGCCATCATTATCTGAGTGGCAACGTCGGGGGGCGTTAAGATTGCGGCGAGGACAAATGCGCCCAAGATGGCAAATTTACGATATTTTTTCATCGAGTCTGGACTAATTAGCCCGATCTTGGTCAAGAAGAGAACTGCAACAGGCATTTCGAAGACCAGACCGAACGCCAGGAGCAGCCTTATGGCAAAAGAGAAGTACTGCTTAACGGAAGGGAGTGCTTGGATGTCCTCTGTGGCAAAGCCCAGGAAAAACTTGAAACCGTACGGGAAAACAATGAAATAGCCAAACAGAGACCCCGCAACAAAGAGAATGCTTGAAAACAAAACAAAAGGGATGACATATCGTTTTTCTCTCCGGTAGAGGGCAGGGACGACAAACATCCAGAGCTCATAAAATACAACCGGTATGGCTAAAATGATCCCGGCTATGAGGGAGACCTTAAGATACGCGATAAACATCTCGGGGAGACTGGTAAATATAAGAGTGCTCTCTGCAGGGAGAACCTTTGTTAAGGGGTGAATGAGAAGGGAGAAGAGGTGCTTTGAAAAGACATAGGAGATGACAAATCCGACGCCTATGGCTATTGCACAGACGATCAATCTTCTTCTGAGCTCTTCAAGGTGGCTCAAGAACGGCTGTTTTTCACTGGTCATTCTCTTTTTTCTCCGCAGGTTTGTCGGTGCCTTCTTGTTCCTCAGTTTCAGGAGCTACATGTTCCTCGGCTTGTGCCTGTTCCTCCATTTCCGATACATCGAGCAGACCGCTAACAGAGTCGGCCAGTTCTTCTTCCACCCCTTTCAGTTCGTCTTCAACCTCGTCTATATCAAGGCTTGCTTTTAACTCGGTCGTTGCTCTTCGGAATTCTGCAAGGCCTTTGCCGAGGGCCCTGGCCAGATCGGGCAACCGCTTTGGCCCGAGTATGATTAAGGCAATCAGAAAAATGACAATCAACTCTGGCATGCCAACACCGAACATAGTCAATCTCCCTTAAAGTCCGCTTACGATTATTTCCTTCACCAATGCCGACGGGGCTCCGAGCCTGCTAAAGAACCTCAGATCGTCTCCCAAATCCGCGACAGCTGCAAAGAGGCTGTGAATTGACCCGGAAACCGTCACCCCTTTGACCGGACAAACGGGCCTTCCCTTTTCTACCCACATGCCGGATGCTCCCAATGAAAAATCTCCTGAGATCGGGTCGCTCATATGAACACCCATCAGATCGGTTACCAAAAGGCCCTTATTCATGCTCACTAAAAGCTGATCAAAGGAAAGGGTTCCCGAGCGGATGAAAAGGTTGGATGGACCTGGGGAAGGTGGAGATAAGGTGCGCTCCCTCACTGAGTTACCGGTAGATTGGGATCCTGCCTTTTTTGACCAGTAACGATCGAAAAGATATGCCAAAAGGATGCCGTTCTTTACCAAAACAGTACTCTTCTGAGGTGTACCTTCGTCGTCAAACCAGGCACTCCCTAAACCCCTGGTGTAGAGCCCATCGTCAATTAAGGTAATTTTCTCGGAGGCAATTTTTTGGTCTATCTTGTCCTGGAGAAAGGACTTCCCCTTGTGGATGTTATCTCCCAAGAAGGAAGAGGACCATACATCAAGCAATTCTCCCACAACCCTGTTTTCCAAAACTGCCGGGCATGTACGCGTGGAGATCTGGCGACTTCCGAGCATGGCAATCCCTCTACGTGCTGCGTTCATGCCGATCTTGCTTGGATCAATGTCGTCATACCACCTGGCAGTCTCCGCTTCCCACCCCATTTCGGCATTGCCGTTGTCCTCTGCAAGTACCATGACGGACATGGTGATGACGGTTCCTTGCTTTTCCACATCGAGGCCACACGAGTTGACCACAGAGGTATAGCTCGTTGTTTCCTCATACTCCGCCTTTCTTACTTTCCGTATTCGGGTATCGGCATGCAGAGCGCCCTGCTCCATTTCTTTGATATGTTCGACCTTTTCTTTGTTGGCTCTATGAGACAGAGTACTATCAAAAACCTCCAGATCTTGTACACCAGCCTGTTCAGGTGGTGAAAAAGAGTGCAAAGGATCACGGTCAGCCTGGCGTGCCATTTCAACTGCCCGATCTGTCAATCGGAGCAGGCTGTCGGGGTTTGCCCCATAGAGGTAGGAAAACCCCAGTTTTCCATCGTCCAAGATCCTAAGCGCAATGCCCAGCTCCATCGATGAACGGAAATGATCCGGGTGGCCCTCCTTTATATCACATGAGAGGATCTTTCTCCGAGAGAGATATATCTCGAATTCGGCCTTCGACTTGGCTAGGCGGTTGCTTATGATTTGTACTATCTCGCTTTTTTTCATAGGTGATGGTTAACTTGATAATTCCCTTCAGCGCATCGTCGCCATAGCGGCTTTGGCGCGTCAGCGACTTGTCGAAGCGATGTTGGTTTCGTCTAAGGTTATACGGTTGCGCTGCTGGTCCGCCAGACTTATGGCGGGCTGGTTTCGTATGACCTTGACCGTTAACCGTTTCTAGCCCGCCCTGGCGCTATGATCTTGAATAAGACTGCTAAACCTATAAGCCAGGACTGGGCCAGGGCTGCGCAACCGCAACCGTTCTACGATCCCAAGTATCCTTTGCACCCTAGTGGTATTACAAAAACTTGATATTAATCCGCCCGAAGTCTGACGGGTAAATGTTAAGATGTCAGCTTATATAGAAATCTAGTTGCCGTCGGGATACACGACAAAGGGTTTGAATCCCTCTCTCGCTGTTAGCCTTTTGGCGTAGTCTCTGGCCTCCTCTACGGTATTAAACGGGCCGCAGCGCACCCGATAGAATGTCTCGCCTTTGATGACGGCTTGGCGATAATAGGCCCGATAACCCAAACCGTTCAATCTTTCAACCATTTCTTCGGTTTTCCCTTTATCTTGGAGCGCTGCTATCTGAACACTATAGTGATGGGACTCCTCGCCTGTTCCTCTAGCAGGTGTCCCTTTTTTCTTTACTGCTCGCACACTCGCAGGGGGCTCGGCGGTGACCTCTTTCCTGAACCTCTCTTTCTTGGGAACAAGTTGATCATAGAAGGTAAGATCTTCCTCTTTGATCGGTTCAAAATGATCAGCTGTTGCTTCCTTTCTCTCTTCAGCGGCGGTTTCCTCAGTGCTTGAAAGGGCACTGAAGGGAAATGGTAGGAGGTTCCTGCCGGCCATTACCCCCAGGGTAAATGCCCACGCCAGGAGGAAGAGCACTCCGAAACAGAGCAACAGGAGAGTACTGAGCGTTGGCCGAAACGTGTATCTTTTTTTTATCTTCCTAGGGGAGGATTTTTTGTTGGCCATTGTTCAGGCTACATCTTTTCCGGTGCATTGAGGCCTAAGAGATTAAGCCCGTTCTTGATGAGAATCTTTGCGCCTAAAGACAGGCCGAGTCTCGCATGGCTTAAGGTTCTATCCTTAGTTATGACCCTGTGCTTATTGTAGTATCTGTGAAAGCTGCTGGCCAGCTCTATGAGATAATAGGTAAGCCTGTGAGGCTCTCTTTTGATTGCAATGTCTTCAATCAACCAAGGAAAATCAGCCATTTTTCTTATCAGGGCGATCTCTTCATCGAGCACCAGCTTCTTAAGGCATGGACCGGGATCTTCAGGGAGACGTATGTTCCTTTCTGCTGCTTTCCGGAATATGCTGCAGATCCTCGCATGGGCATACTGGACATAGTAGACGGGATTCTCGCTGTCCTTTCTCTTAACAAGATCCATATCAAAATCGAGCGGTGAGGTATGGTCTTTACTTAAGAAAACAAAGCGCACCGCGTCAACACCTACTTCATCGACGAGATCTTTCAAGGTGACATACCTGCCCGATCTTTTGGACATCTTTACCTCAGCCCCTCCTTCCCAGAGCTTAACCAGCTGGATGAGGAGGACCTCAAGCCAACCTTCGGGTAGGCCTTCCGCCATGAGCGCCGCCTGGACTCTGTTTACATAGCCGTGGTGATCTGCCCCCCAGATGTTAATTACCTTTTTGAAGCCCCTTTCCCATTTATTAAGATGATATGAGATGTCCGACGCAAAATAGGTGTATTCACCGTCCGTCTTGCGGACAACCCGGTCCTTGTCGTCGCCAAAACGGGTGGTTTTGATCCACAGAGCACCATCTTCTTCGAAGAGAAGCCCCCTTTCTTTGATGAGTTTGAGGGTCTGATCGATCTTGCCTGATGAATAGAGATCGCTTTCCTCGAACCACAAGTCAAAGTCCACTCTGAAATTGGCCAGGTCTTCTTTCAGTTCTTCGAGCATCCTCTCTTTCCCGCGTTCGGATAATAGATCTACGGCCTCGTGAACTGAAAGATTTTCAAGGTCTTGCTCTTTGGGGATCTCGACTGCCAGTTCCTCAATATAGTCTCCCTGGTAACCATCTTCGGGAAACGGATACGACGGATCGGAGAACTGTTTCCACCTGCTGTAAATTGACTCACCGAGCAGCTTGATCTGGAGGCCAGCATCGTTAATATAGAATTCTCTTCTCGCGTCATAACCGCAGAAGTCCAGGATGCGACACAGCGTGTCCCCCAAGGCTGCCCCGCGGCCATGACCGAGATGGAGTGGGCCGGTGGGATTTGCACTCACAAATTCTACCATTATTTTCTCACCATTGCCTATGGAGTTGCGCCCGTAAGCATCTCCCTGGTCAATGACCTGGCAAAGGAGGTTGCGCCACTGCTCTGCTGCAACAAAGAAATTGATGAACCCTGCACCACCTATCTCGGTTTTCTCGATGAGATGATCATGATCAATCAAATGCTGGATAATGATCTCAGCTATCTTTCGAGGCGCATTCCTCTGTTCCCCGGCAAGTGTCATTGCCAGATTTGTGGCAAAGTGCCCGTGGTCGGGGTTATTGGGAACCTCGACGACAAACTCCGGCATTCTCGTATGTTTAAGATAGCCCTCCTCGAAACAGAGGCCTAAGGTATCTCTGAGTATTTTGTCAACCTTCCTTTTCATCTACACCTACTCTTGTTTCTGCTTCCTAACGCTGTACCTTTTCTCTGAGGCGACGATTTCACAATAGCCAATTACGTTAGTTGATAATAGATTTAATTTCAAGGACTATATGGAAGCTGCCGAGTTTCGAAATAGCCAATAGTCGTATCTTTAAGGAGATGAATGGGCTACCCCAAGGCGATTCCTTTACCCATGCAGAGGCCATGGGAGAAATCGATTGAGATATCGCCTGATCGCCATTTTTCGCGGTGTATGCTATAAAAGAAGGAAAATCGATTATTGCTTTTACTCGGTAACGAGGCTGTCCCGAGGGGTATGGATATCTTTTTTTGCACTTCACCCTGTTGAATACCCGTTTTCAAGTACCGATGGAGGAATAACAAGCTCCTATTCAACAGGGCGGGCTGGGCAGGTGCTTTAAGCCTGCTCTTTCCCGATGATCCAGGCGGGCGCCTGCCCCCACCTCAGCTCTATAGATTTAAAGAAGTGGGAGTCACCTTTGAAGCAGCACGCCCCTGGCCCAGACCTGGCACGATAGGACTTTGTTTAGAGCCACGCATACCCATGAAGTTGCGAAACAGGATCATATTCCCGTGTCGTCGCGCCAGGGCAGGCCGCCTCTATCTGCAGCAGATGCGAGCATTACAGCATGGGCTTCTTCGGTGTCAAAAAAAGACATCCATATCCCTCGATAATACAACCTCAAGCAGAATAAATGAGTATCAGTGTTTTGCAGAGTTAAAGCAATAATCGATAAGAGAAAAAACTGGAAGACGTAATTATGCAGGTATCTCTCCAGGGTCAGATTGAAAGAATAACTTACGTCAATGACGAAAACGGGTACACCGTTGCCAAGGTAAGGGTCCAAGGGCAGCGGGAACTGGTTACCGTGGTTGGGAACCTGATGGCACCTGCACCCGGGGAAATCATTAAGATGAGCGGTGAATGGATTAACCATCCTCGGTACGGCGAACAGTTCAAGGTAATTAGTTATGAATCTCTCGTTCCTGCTTCGGTATACGGAATTGAAAAATACCTAGGCTCAGGCCTTATAAAGGGTATCGGTCCCGTAATGGCAAAGCGGATTGTTGAACGATTCGGCAAGACGACCCTTGACATCATCGAAAAGGAGATTGGAAAACTGGCCGAAGTCGATGGTATCGGCGAGAAGCGCATCGAGATGATCAGGAGTGCTTGGCAGGAACAGAAGGAGATCCGAGAGGTCATGATCTTCCTGCAAACACACGGTGTCGGCTCAGGCTATGCCACGAAGATATTTAGGCAATACGGGAGTCGATCAATAGGGGTTGTAAGGGAAAACCCGTATCGCCTGGCAACCGATATTTTCGGAATTGGTTTTCTCACTGCAGATCGTATTGCAGAGAAACTCGGTTTTTCCAAAGATGCACCGGTGAGAGCGGAAGCGGGCATTCTCTATACCCTCCACCAGCTCTCCGATGAAGGTCATGTCTACTACCCTTATGATTTGCTCATTAATCGATGTCAGGACGTTCTCGGGGTTAATCGAGAGGTCATTGCCAGGGCACTTGAGGTTATCAGTGCCCATAAAATGGTTGTTGTCGAGGATCTGTGGAACGGGGATGAAAAGGATGTCGCTGAAACCGAGAAGGCGGTTTATCTTGCCAAGTTTCACCTTTCCGAAACGAACATCGCCGCCAGGGTGAAGGCCTTGATGGGCACACCGAAATCAATTCGGAAGATCGATTCGGACAGAGCACAGGAGTGGGTGCAAGGGCAGCTCGCTATCGTCCTGGCAAAAAAACAGATCGAGGCCATACGATTTGCTATCGATAATAAGGTAATGATCATCACGGGCGGGCCTGGCACCGGCAAAACAACTATCATCAGTGCTATCATGAAAATTTTTTTTAAGCTCGGGGCAAAAAGTATGCTTGCTGCCCCCACGGGAAGGGCTGCCAAGCGTATGAGCGAGGCTACCGGACATGAAGCCAAGACTATCCATCGTTTACTGGAGTACAGCATTCAGAAAGGGGGGTTCCAAAAAAACGAGGAGAATCCGCTCGACTGTGACATCCTGATTCTGGATGAAGCATCGATGATCGATACCATCCTGATGTATCATCTCCTCAAGGCAATTCCCCTTGGGGCCACCATTATCCTGGTGGGAGATGTCAATCAGCTTCCATCGGTTGGCGCCGGTACTGTTCTCAAGGATATTATCTCATCTGGTGCAATGCCGGTGGTGAAACTGAACGAGATTTTTCGTCAGGCCAAAGAAAGCCTGATCATCGTCAATGCCCATAAGATCAATAATGGCCTGCTTCCATCATTGAACCCTTCCGGGCCCGGGGATGATTACTACTTCATCGAACAGGAAGACCCGGAGGAGGTGCTCAAGATCATACTTGAGCTTACCAAGGAACGGATACCAGCCCGCTTCGGGTTTGATCCCATTGACCACATTCAGGTGTTAACACCAATGCACAAGGGCGTAGTGGGAGTGGGGAACCTGAACGCGGAGCTGCAAAAGGCCCTCAATCCAGGAACGGGTGGACTAATACGGGGCAACAGGAGCTTCCGGATGCATGATAAGGTGATGCAGATCAAAAACAACTACGACAAGGAGGTCTTTAACGGTGATATCGGAAGGATAACGAGGATAGACCTTGACGATCAGGAGGTGATGATCTCCTTCGACGGCAGGGAAGTGCCGTACGGTTACGCCGACTTGGACGAAATCGTTCTGGCCTACGCCGTGTCTGTACACAAGTCTCAGGGGTGCGAGTATCCGGCCGTAATCATCCCCGTTCTCACCCAGCACTATCTACTCTTGCAGCGCAATTTGATCTACACTGCCGTAACGAGAGGCAGGAAATTGGTGGTGATGGTAGGCACGAGGAAAGCCTTGACCATCGGTGTCAGGAACGACAAGACCCAGAAGCGCTATACCCACTTGAAACAGAGGCTGCGTTGATTATTCACAGCAATTCATCGATGTGGGACAAAATGAGGCGAACACTTCTCTCAATTTGGGGCACACAGATTCTGGTGGCCTGATGGTATATGATTCCTTGTGAAGGATTTGGAGATAGGCCCGATCGCTATTACCGATAGGCCGGGGGAGCAGCCGGGGACAGATTCTGGCGTTGACCCTGAAATAATCATCTTCCTTGACCGAGAAAATCGATAGGTTGAAAGAGGGAATATTTTCCTGCTCGAAATAACGAAGAACTCTCGACAACCCTTGCAGAAACGGGAATAGTTCCGCCATATCCGCCTGAATGAGCGAATAATGATCCGGGAAGATGCACCAGACATCGGGCAGAAATGTCTGGGGTACAAAGCTCATAACCCAAAAGGTAGATCCAATTTCGCCGATGTAGCGTTCACCGATTTCCTTCTCTGTGGTCACGAAGTCCTGCCAGAAGCTTGTTCCAGCTGCGGCGCGGTATCTCTTGCAGCCCTCAATCTGCATTCGTTGCTGATTCGTGGGTATGTAGCCGCAATTCACCTGCAGATGGGGATGGACAAGGCTTGATCCGGAATCAGGCATGTAATTCCAGTTAATGGAGAAGAATTGTACCTGCGGATCATAATCCGCCACCCTCCGGATAAACGACCGGGCGGCGGAAAAAGAATCCCTCAGTCTCTCCGGTGTTAACTCTCCTATCGGGAGGTAGTGTTCTGAGGACATGATCGAAACACCGGCGTAGGTATCAAAAGGGATCAGGTTTGGTATCAGAGTGGCGTCGCCTTCCTTTATCCTTCCTTCTGGGATAAAATCCTTTGGAAAGAGCGGTGTAGATTTTTCGAGTGCCTCCGGGCAGAAAGGACAAAACATCTCTTTCGATCGATGAATTATCTCTTCAAGATCAAAGCGCTCAGGAGGCTTGTACGGGAGATCGTAGAGGCGACCCGTTTCTCCTGTTAACGGGTCGTAACGTATCTCAAAGGGGATTTCATCCAAAGAAAAGTCTTTGAACGGGTTGAGAAAATAGGCCTTTGATTCGGTTTTCTTAAAGGCAATACTCATGGTTTCACCGTTTAATTTCAGACGCTCAATAGTATTAGTTCATTTTGAGACTAACTTTTGTTTTAGATGCAAGACTGCGGCATTAAGTTTCGAGGTGTTTCATGCTCGGCAGTCTCTTGTTCACTCTCTTTAATCTGAGCGCGAGGCCGATGTCAAGCCCTATGAGACAAGATTTGTGTCACTTCAATTGGATTGAAACGTAAGGTTCATGAGTAGGAAAAGCCAGTCAAGAGCATTCTGAGATAAAAGGAGCAGAACCGCACACAAAACCGAGGATCAGTTCATGCTTCTGGCTTTTCAGGGATGCTTATCTGTGGTACTTCATAGGCAAGAGTATTGTGTAGCATTTCCTGACCTTGTTGACGCCATGTCTTTTTGCCTGGCCCTGCGAAATGATAGAAAATAAAGAATCACCGTGGTGGTAACCTGGCATCTTCAAGCCTGCCATATACAGCAAATGGAGGGCAGGAAAATCGTCGCCGCCCCCGAGAGCAAGCGCCGGAGTCCGGCTAACCCGTTATGCCACTTGATACCAGAAAGGAGACGAGAGCTGATGATGGTTTAGGTAGATTGTAGGCCGGTTTCGAAGATTTGATTGAAATGTAGAAGTCATGAATGTAGCAACCACGCATAAAATTCCCTCACCAGATGAATGCTATAGTCTCCTGGAAAGATATGGAGTTCCAGAACATATAATTCAGCACAGCGAGATGGTTTGTAAGGTAGCAGTCTTTCTGGCCGAATATCTTAACGGGCAGGGCGAAGACCTTAACATACCCGAGATTCAGGCGGCGGCACTGCTACACGATTTGACCAAGATGGAGGATTTGGCAGAGGGGCGCGACCACGCCAAGAGTGGCAATGAGGTCCTCGCGAAACTCGGCTTCAAGAGGATAGGTGAAATCGTGGCTGAACACATCAAGCTCAAAGAAAAGACGGGCTTACAGGTGCTATCGGAAGAGGAGATTCTCAATTATTCGGATAAACGGGTGATGCATACCACGGTTGTGTCGCTGGCAGACCGATTTGACGACCTGAAAGAACGCTATGGGGCCAATGGATTGGACGAGAATACAATGGAACGGATAGCCAGACTTGAGGCCATGACCTATGAGCTTGAGAACAGGATATTTGCCCGACTAGAATTCACACCAGATGCACTTCCCCTGCTGTTGGAACACGGGGGTAAGAAAGACTCGCAGCAAAAGGAATGATGACTGGCCTTTTGGAGACTGCTGCGATGCCTTGCCCGGGCTCTGATCGAGGATAAGATGTGACTGTAGCGTCGAGGAACGGATAGATCAGGCATCAGTAAAAGGGCCAAATAATAATACTGCTTAGATAGCCAAGAGCTAAGTGCTTCGATTCGCAAATACCATAACGTATTTCCTCTACTATAATCTCTGCAATTGCTCACTCAGCACTTAGTCCCGAGTAAATAAATACGTCATCGAATTTATGAATCGAGGGACTAAGCTCCTACCGTTATCATTTGCCGTCTTAATAAACCCTTGCCTTTCTCTTGCTGTGGCACAGGTTTTAGTTTCATTGCAGAAAACCACATCCTGTGGACGTAGTCATGTATCTGTGGCTATGCCCAGTATTTCAAAAACAGGTTGGTAAAAGCCGAAATCCGAATACCCGCCTGCCATGCATCTAACTTGGCGTTTTCTGCTGAGAATTGGCGGTACAATTTCACTCTCAGTCACTTCTGTTATTTAACCCAGCGGCATCGCGGGCAGGTCGAAATCCCTGGCCCAGACCTGGCTTACAAAGCATGAGTATGAAGAGCTTACTCATGAAATACTGTAACGACCATAGCGTATTCGAGCAATGTCGCGCCAGGGCAGGCCGAAACAAATTCGAATCTCGAATGTCCCAATGACAGAAACAAACAGATGATTTTGCGGTATATGGGCTCGCGAAAGGGTGTCATGTCATGTAGTTTTAATCATTTGGATTTTGGTCATTCGATATTGTCCTTCGACTGGGCTCAGGATGGTGAGCTGGTCGAACCATTTCGAGTTTCGGATTTCGTGCTTCGAATTTATGGGTTCTCAAGAGACAGCCCCTATGCACCCCTATGGGGTGCTTGTTCAAAGCTCCGTCCTTGGGGCGGGGATTCTGTACTATGGAAAGAGCTGATAGTAAGGAGGAAGAAGAGACATCCATATTACGAAATGGCCTGCGTAGCAATATCCGGCCGGCTATTGACAATAGAGCTCAGAGGTTATAGTTTTCTGAAGCGGTCGGCCGCCTCGAGGCTTGACCGAAAGCAAAAATCAAACGGCGAGACTGAAGCGAGCCGCAGTTCCATGCTTTCCAAACTAAACACCTCTTTGTGGCTGCTCCCCTGACCCAGGATGTCAGTTGGTGAGCAGTCCCAAGTAATTTCGTTCATGAGGAGATCGCAGATGGGTTGTGATAATAATGATCAGGGCAAAACGGTGCGAGAGAGGATGGCCGAGGAAGAGCAGATCAAAGAAAAGATGGATTCCGAAGGAAACCGATGGAGAAAGGCCTATTTTGGTGGTGGCGAGCATTTTCAGAACTGGTTGGCCCAGTGCAGAGAGTTGGGCGAGGTTATGGTCGAGGAGGTTGACTCGAGCGGATATACATGCTTTGAGGAAGGCGGTGAAAAGCTATACAGGATCTGGGTAAAGCTTGAGCGCTCCGGCTATGACGACGACCTTTTCTAGACTGAAGGCTTTCTCGGTGATGGACAGAGAGCGTTGTGTGGAGAGAAGAATAAGGGAGCACGAAGCATGATTGAGGGATCGGAAGAAAGCATTTCCTTTCCATTGTCTTCGACCGTAGCGGGTATTGCGTGTCGAGCATCAAAAGGCAGCAACAGAGTAAAGAAGCGGGGGCTAGCGAGACTAAGTCCTTCGATTCATTAATTCGATAACGAGTTAATTCACTCAGGACTTAGTGCTGAGTGAGCTTTTCCTCCAGTTCCGTTCGTCAAAATATGTGACTGTATTTGCGAATCGAAGCACTGAGGGAAAGAGACGGAGATCAATCCGAGACCGGTGAGTAAAATGATCATAGACACTGTTCAACATGCCCTTATGATTACCAGTTTTGTCTTTGTGATGATGCTCATTATCGAGTATGTAAATGTCCAGACAAAAGGGGACTGGCAATATGCGGTAAAAAGGTCGAGATGGGTACAATATCTTTTGGCGGGCGTCCTCGGTGCAACGCCCGGTTGTCTGGGTGCATTTACGGTTGTGGCTCTCTACTCACACAATGTAGTCAGTTTTGGTGCTTTAGTGGCCGTCATGATTGCAACGAGTGGGGATGAGGCCTATGTTATGTTGTCACTATTTCCGGGTAAGGCCCTGCTCATAATGCTTATCCTATTGTTCGTGGGTATTCTGGCCGGTTTTCTAACCGATAGAATCCTCAAGCCTGACTCTGTTTTAATCAAGAAGCTGACTCGCCGGTTGGAATTTCATGAGGAGGATGAGTGCATCTGTTTTCCAAGAAATGAGATCGTCAGCCAGCTCAAGAACCTCACCCTCGAGCGAGGGGCACTGATAATCATCTTGACGCTACTCATTGCCGGGTTCTTGTTTAATCAATTGGGACTTACGGCCTGGAACTGGGTAAAGGTAACATTCCTCATAACCTCTCTGTTTGCCCTTTTCATAGTTTCCACTGTCCCCGAGCATTTTCTCGAAAGGCACCTGTGGGAACACATAGTCAAGGTCCATATTCCCAGGGTTTTTCTATGGACACTCGGCGCCTTGTTGCTCATGCATCTTCTATTAGACTATCTCAATATTGAAACGTGGATTAAGGCCAACTACCTGGCTGTTCTGTTGATTGCCTGTCTTATAGGACTCATTCCGGAGTCCGGCCCCCATTTGATATTTGTAACCTTGTATGCACAAGGCGCAATTCCTTTCGGGGTGCTCCTGGCCAGCTCAATAGTCCAGGACGGCCATGGTATGCTTCCCCTGCTGGCCGAATCAAAAAGAGGATTCTTCTCTGTAAAGGCTATCAATTTTGTTGTTGGACTGTTGGCAGGCCTGGTCTGTTACGTGTTGGGAGTCTAGAGATCTTCAGGGTCGATATTCAATGCTCCGTTGCCGAGTGAAAAGCATTTGATGCTCCCACTGGTAAAAGACGGCCAAAAGGCATATGATGCAGAGTATGGGTACTGCTTCGATAATATTTGCTGCAGGCTTCGGAACCAGAATGAAGGGATTTGCTGGTAACAAGACACACCTGCCTTTAGTCCCCGGGCGTGATCCCTATACGGGAGACTACCCCATATTGCCCGAGATCGTAAGGAATCTGCCAAAAGGGCCGAAGGCCCTGGTGGTGCACCACAGAAAAGACCAGATTATTGAGGCGACTCGAGAACTCGGTATTGTTTACTGTGATCAGCCCGTCCCAAATGGAACGGGAGGGGCTCTCATTGCCACGCAGGGTTTTATGGAGGATATAGATGAAAGGAATCTCATTATAACCATGGGTGATGTCCCCTTTGTCGAAGCGGTCACGTACGGGAATCTCGTCAGGCAGCTTTCATCTCACGATCTAGTTGTTCTGGGCTTTAAGCCCAAGGCTAAAGCCAGATACGGCGTCTTGGAAATAGAAAATGGAGCGGTCAAGCGGATCATTGAGTGGAGATATTGGAATGAGTTCCCGCCCGAGATTCAGCGGGGTTTTGAGATCTGCAACTCAGGTATTTATGCCGCCAACAGATCTATCTTGCTTGAATACATCGATCGTCTGAAGGAGAAACCTCACCAGGTTGAGAAGGAGAGGGGAGGCAAAATGGTAGTTGTTGAGGAATATTTTATTACCGATTTGATTGAATTGATGAATAGCGATGGGCTCAGGGTTGGCTTCACCATTGCCGAGCATGAGCAGGAGGTAATGGGTATAGACACACTTGAAGATCTCGTGTCGGCTCAGAGCATATTTGCCAAAAGAAAGAGGCAGGTAAAAAGGTTTTGATTGGGGAAAAGGGAAGTGATATTTATAGAAAGGAATGAGGCGTTTTCTCACCCCTGCTCGGGGGATTGGCAGGGGCACATTCTTTAAGAGAGCGATCCGTTGCCCCTTACCAGCCTCTTACTCTTAAAAGAGCGCAATCCATGAAGAAGGATTCTACATTTCCTCTGTCAGCAGATTATGTTTGCCGCATCCTCGTTAACCGGGGCCTTATCTCAAACGAACAGAAGGAAGAGATCTTTCAAAAAAAGGACAGCCTTCAGAAAAAGCTGGAGAAGCTGCAGATTATCAGGGATGCATCAGGGGGCTCTTCTTCTCAGATAACCAATCCTACAACGATCGTAGACACTATCTCCTTTTTGAAACTCAACCGGAAGGACGATCCAACTAAGGAGCTTGATGAGGAAACGATATACCAGGCACTGGCGGCGGAGTGGGAAATACCATTCAAGAAGGTAGATCCACTCAAACTTGATCTCAAGTTGGTAACAACCACCATTCCCCGATCCTTTGCCATGAAACACCTGGTTCTTTCCACGGCTGTCCAGGACGGTTGGCTAACCGTTGCCACGCCAAACCCCCATAACCTTGAGGTCATGGAAGATATCAGCAGGGTTACGCAGCTAAAAGTCAGGCCCGTGGTGTCAAGCAAATCCGATATCATTAAACTCATAGACGAGTTCTATGGCTTCAGAAAGTCGATTGTTGCTGCGGAGCGGCAGTTCTCAGCGCCCGGCATCGACCTCGGCAACCTGGAACAATATGTAAGGCTCCGGAAAGCAAGGGATCTCCCCTCAGACGATCGGCACATCGTCAATGCCGTTGACCATCTCTTTAACTACGCCTTTGATCAGAGGGCAAGCGACATTCACCTTGAGCCCAAGAGAAATATCACGTTAGTGAGGCTCCGGATTGACGGCATCCTGCATCCCATCTACGAACTGCCAAAGAGCGTTCACGGGGGACTCGTCTCCAGAATAAAGAACCTCTCACGCCTCGATATGACGGAAAAAAGGCGCCCGCAAGACGGAAGGATAAAGATCGACAGGGGTCAAGGGCTTGAGGCGGAGATCAGGGTTTCAACGGTACCCACGGCGTTCGGTGAAAAGGCCGTTTTGCGCATCCTGGATCCGGATGTCCTGTTCCGGGATGTCAGCGGGCTCGGCATGACATCCATAGACCTGGTACGCTACCAGCAATTCATCAATTTTCCCTATGGCCTTGTATTGGTATGTGGCCCTACGGGGAGCGGCAAATCAACTACCTTGTACTCTACCCTTAGGTATCTTTCCACCAAAGAGAAGAACGTCACCACCATAGAAGATCCCATTGAGATGGTCTATGAGGACTTCAACCAGATAGCTGTTCAACCGGCGGTAGGAGTAACCTTTGGGAGTATCTTACGGAATATATTGCGCCAGGATCCCGATATCATCATGATCGGGGAGATGCGGGATCTTGAAACGGCACAGAACGCCATTCAGGCCTCTATGACAGGGCATTTGGTTCTTTCGACCCTTCATACCAAGGATGCTGCGCTGAGCATCAATCGCCTGGTAGATCTCGGTGTTCCCCGTTTTCTCATCCATTCCAACCTCATCGGTGTGCTGGCCCAGCGACTTCTTCGTAAGATCTGCCCTCACTGCGTTGAGAGCTTCGAGATGAGCACGGATGAGCTTATGGCTATGGGAATCGAGACGAGCACCAAAGGGATGATCGAGCTGACCAGGGGTAAGGGCTGTCTCAGGTGCAGGGGAACCGGCTATTACGGAAGGATCGGTATTTTCGAGGTCTTGCCCGTATCGGAGCGTATCAGGGATTTGATCGCTGAGAAAGCGACTGCCGATATGATCCGGCAGGCCGCATGTCAGGAAGATATGGTTGCCCTCAGGGAAAACGCCATCAAGAAGATGCTCGCCGGGGAGACAACCTATCAGGAAGTTGTCAGGGTTACGTGGGGGCAGATCTGATCAATGCTCGCTCAGCTTACCATCACCGATTTTGCGATCATTGAATCACTTTCCGTTGCCTTTTCTGGGGGCTCAAATATCCTCTCTGGAGAGACCGGCGCGGGAAAGTCCATTATCATAAACGCCGTAAACCTCATCGTTGGGGGACGGGCATCCCCCGATCTCATCAGGACCGGCGCTGACAGGGCAGTGGTTGAGGCCCTGTTTCAGGTCCCCGAGGGGTCTCCCCTGGCCGGATCATTGGCCGAAATGGATATACCGTTCAACGGGGAGGTTTTGATAAAGAGGACCATCTCCAAAGAGGGCAAGAGTCAGGTAAGGATCAACGGCTCCTTGGCAACGCTTCATATGCTCGCCAAGCTCGGGCCAAACCTGATTAGTGTCTCAGGGCAAAACGAACATCAGCTTCTCCTCAGTCCCGACAATCACCTTTACGTGCTCGATGATTTTGGTGAATTAACCCCGGATCGGCTCACGTTTGGCAGGCTCTACCGCGACTATTACACCCTCAAGGAAAGGATAGAAAAACTGCGTGACCTTCTGAAGAGAGAAGAGGAGCAACGTGAGCTCACCCGATTTCAGATCCGGGAGATCGAAGACGCGAAACTCGTAACCGGTGAGGATAGGGAGCTGGAGGAGGAGAGGCGTCGGCTTGTGCATGCGGAGAGCTTAATGGAGATCGTGTTTAAGGGATACCACACGCTCTATGAAAAAGATGATTCTGTCCTGTCAACCTTGAGCCTTCTAGCAAAGGAAATGGACAGGGGCGTTAGCATGGACCCTAACCTGGAGCAATTCAAGAAGGGCTTGGAGTCGGTGCAGGCTCAGGTGGAGGACTTGGGTCTGGAGTTACGGAATCTCTATTCCAAGCTCAAGGTTGATCCAAGGAGACTGGAACAAGTCGAGGAGCGATTAGAGCTCGTCAGGCGAATGAAGAAGAAGTATGGTCCCTCTATAGAGGACATCCTGTCCTTTAAGGAAGACCTCTCTCAAAGGAGCTCTCAACTGGCCCAGAAACAGGAGGAACTGAAAAAGGGCGAGGTAGAGCTGGGAGAGAAATGGGGGAGTCTATTGACTATGGTCACTGGTCTTTCCGAGAAGAGACATGAGGTGGCAAAGAGCCTTGAAGACAAGGTGAAGGAGGAACTCAATCAGCTGGGGATGGCCGGCACGAAATTTAAGATCAAATTCAGTCCCGAAGCATCCACAGATGGCGCCGTTTCACTGGACTTGCCTGAGTCCGCTGTCGGTCCCGGCGGAATCGATTCTGTGGAGTTTATGATATCACCGAACGTGGGTGAGGATTTGAGGCCCATGGCCAAAATAGCCTCCGGCGGAGAACTCTCCAGGATCATGCTGGCGCTGAAGACCATTCTGGCCCGCTCAAGCTCCGTTGAAACCCTCGTCTTCGATGAGATCGATTCCGGAATAGCAGGTGCTACCGCTGCTATCATCGGCGAAAAACTGCGCTCCCTTGCAAGGTATCATCAGATCGTATGCATTACACACCTGCCTCAGATAGCTTCTTCCGGTGAGTTGCATTTCCTGGTTGAAAAAAAGGTCAGCGGAGGCAGGACCCGCACCCACATTGCACCCTTGGACAGGGAAGACAGGATCAATGAGATCGCCCGGCTCCTGGGCGGCAAGACCATATCGGAAAAGACCCTCGCCCACGCCCGTGAGATGCTCTCTCCATAGCATCATCCTTGCCTAAGCTCAATACCTCAACGGAGTTACTCATACTGTTTTTGTGTATACACATAATGCAGGCGTACACTTGACACATAACCAACTCTCGCCTACTATCCAGTTTCCGTGACTTGCTCCCGCCAATGTAATTGAGAGCGTAGGATACTATTAATAAGGTTTTTTGGATTCATATTTGAGAAAACAATGATGATAAAACCGTTTCCAAAACTTGAGATTATCCATGCGATAGCCATTCCCATGCCAGAGCCTCCTGATCTGATTACCGCCAACCTCTATGCAGTAGGCAAAGGCCCCATCACCCTGATCGATACCGGCCCCAAGATCCCTGGATCACTTGAGTTTATCAAAAAGAAACTTCACCCCGCTGGCTTTGATTTTAGCGATATTGAGCGGATCATCATCACTCACGGCCACGTGGATCATTTCGGCCTGGCCGTCAGTATCCAAGAAACCGCTGGACACCCGATAGAGTGTTTCATCCACGCACAAGACAGCTGGCGGGTATCGAGGGAGAATTTTCGGGAGGAGCTATGGACCGAAGGGATGGAGCGCTTCATGACTATGACGGGGATGCCCAAGAGGGAGATCCAGAAGATGAAAAACCGCTTCTCCGCTTTCAGATCCCTGGCCGATCCCCTGGAGGATGCCTACTCAATGGATGATGGCGATGAGTTCAAAGGAGATGGCTATCATCTTAAGATAATCCATACACCCGGACACTCGCTTGGAACCTGTTGCCTGTATGAATCACAGCAGAAGGTCTTGTTCAGCGGGGACCATATCATCAAACATATCACCCCCAATCCCTTTGTGGAGATAAATCGCAACCATCTCCGCGAGACCCGGTACCAGAGTTTAAGGGCATATCTAGAATCGCTTGATAAGCTTGCCGGGCTTGACGTGCGCTTTGTCTTTCCCGGGCATGGTGAGTATGTAAAGGATTTGCCAGGTATCATTTCCTCCTACAGGGTACACCACCGCGAGCGCATGGATCTGGTGTGGAATGCACTCAAGAAACAATCACGGCCCATCTACCATCTCATCGATGATATATTTCCCTTTGTACCCGAAAACGATGCCTTTTTAGCGGTATCGGAGATCTTCGTCCACCTGGAGATTCTCATCAATGAGGGCAGGGCAGAGCTTGCCGATTCCGGCCCCCCCGCACTGTATAGGGCTTTATAAAAAAATTGACTTATCCTGTATTTTACCTTATATTTTGTAAAACATAGAATGAGGTAAGAAATGTTGACAACCAAGATTTCCACTAAAGGTCAGGTGGTCGTGCCAAAGGAGGTAAGAGCCAAGCTGAAGATAAAGCCGGGTACCTTTTTTCATGTCCAGGTTGAAAAGAACACTATTATCCTTACCCCAATGAAGAAAAGACCAATAGACAGGCTATACGGTAGATTTGCCGATGAGAAGATTCTGGACGAGCTTGAACGTGAGCATGCGACGGAGATCGAAAATGAAGATCGTCCTTGATGCCTGGGCTCTTTTGGCGTTAATCTTTAAAGAAGAGCCCGCTGCAAGTGCAGTGAAGAAGCTTTTCAAGGATGAAGCGGGTTCCAGGGTATCCGTACATATTTCCTGGATAAACCTCGGCGAGGTCTTTTACATAATAGCGCGCAGGAAAGGACTGGAGGCAGCGGAGATCGTTTTAGATGATATACAAATCCTGCCGGTCCGGTTACAGGTACCGTCAAAAGCCGATATCTTGGCAGCAGCTACGGTAAAGTCCAAACATAAGGTATCGTATGCAGATGCATTTGCGGTCTCATTGGCACAAAAAATTAACGGGACAATAGTTACCGGGGATCCTGAAATTATTCTGCTTAAAGATGTTGTAAATATAGAGCAACTTTCAAGGTAACACGTTCGATCCAATTTTCATGCACCTCTTTCCGGTCAGCACTCTTTCTATCCCGAGCATAGTGAATACATAGAAGCCATTCAATATTATCTCCTCCTATAGAGTACACCACCGGGAGCGCACGGACCTGGTATGGAAGGCGCTCAAGAAACAATCTCGCCCCATTTACCATCTCATTGACGATATATTCCCCTTTGTGCCGGAAAATGACGTGTTCTTGGCGGTGTCAGAGATCTTCGTCCACCTGGAGATTCTCATCAACGAGGGCAGGGCAGCGCTCGCCGCTCCCGGACCACCCACATTGTATCGGGCATTGCAGTATTAGTATGTCTATACGGCAAGTTTTTATTGAATTCTCTTGGCTTCAGAGCGGCTTGGACCGCTTTGCCTTTTACCGCATCGAGCCCATCTAAATCCACTACTTCTTATGATCTTTTCAAATAAGAGTACCACATAAGACTAGCATGAAGGCGTCGAATTCCCCGGTGAAATCCTCGTCATATCCCTAAAGAAGAGGCCCTGGCCTCCGATATAATCCTTGACATGCCGGTATGAAGTAATTACTATAGAAACCAAGTAATCACTTAGGGGAGATCTTATGGGCACAATAACGGCAAAGGAATTGAAACTAAAAACGGGAGAAGTTATCAAGAAGGTCAGGTCAGGCGAACAAATGACGGTTACATACCGAGGGAAGCCGGTTGCTGTCATTGCGCCACCAAAGACTGAAGATCGCAAGACCCTTAAAGAATTAAGGTCTTTTGGTGAAGCATGGAAGGATATTGAGGAGACTCTTCAAGAGACAGAGCCCGAATTCAAGGGATGGAGGGAGGCTACCGCGTGGATCCGAGACAGGGTCTGATTTTGGTCGATACTAATGTCTTTATCATCGACCTCCGATACAAAAGGGACGTTGCTTACGGAAATAACAGAGCATTTCTTAATTCTATAGGGGAACGGCAAACCGGCTTTACCACCATTGTCAACCTATTGGAGCTTTGTGGAATCCTCTCGTTCAATCTTAATGAAAAGCAGCTGACCGAACTGTGGTTCTACTTTCAAGACAAATACCAAGTAGCAGTATTGCCTGCCCCTGATCTTGAAACAGACTTTCCGAATATTGCTGTTAAGCAGATTCTTGATCTGCTGAAGAAGAGGGTCTCCCTCGGTGATGCCTTGGTAGTGGCTGTAGCACAAAAACACCTGCCTTTCATTTCAACAATGGTCACCTGGGATAAGATTCACTTCGAGAACGTTTTCCCCGGTACTGTTTTGACCCCTGATGAATTCCTGCAAGAATCTTGATTTCCGAAGAGCTATTTGGAAACGACCCCATTTCTCGTTGAAATTCTTTAGGGGCGTAGCGAGATACTCTCCCCTTAGTTCTTCACCCTCACGATCTGGCCTACCTTAAAGCCATCCCCCTCAACCGGTTCTGTAAGGGCGTGGCGCGTTTTCAGGCTAACTATTCTTATTTCGCCCACTTTTTGGTCAGGCAAGGCATAGGTTTGCCCGGTGCAGGCCGTGACACATTCGTCAACACAAAACACCTCAAAAACGACCCCTGGTCTGAGTCCTGCATCCCGACCGGTGTTGATCATGATCTTTCCCTCATCCAGGGAAACGATTCTGCCTGTCCATACCTGTCGATTAAGGGAGCGAATGGCGGTCTTCGTTGCTTTTTCAATGATGTCGGGCAAGCATTTTTCGAGCGCCCTTTCCTTTCTTTCCGCGAAGGGATCTTGCGCTCCTGAGGCTATGATCGTTTCACCTGAAAATTTGATGTCCTCAGCAAAGTCCTTGCTTATGATTACAGTTCCAATGTTCACATCTACGATATCCATATTCACCGACACGGTGAACTTCTCACCGTGTTTCCTGAATGGCCACACGCCCTTTCTCGCCGGGGTAATCTCAACGGGGGTTACGGTGGTAAAGACAACGGCATTAAGGCCGGACTCGGTGGCGCTGTTCATGAGCTCTTGTTCAAGGGGCTTGCCGAGCTTAAAGGTATACGAATGCGTCGTCTCATCGTGTCGCTGAATGATGAAGAAGCCTGTTTTTCGCAAGTTCTTGCTGAGCTCTTCGCTGACTGTGTTCACAAATCCACCTGAAGACACTCCGCTCAGATTCACGGTCGGCATCGCCATAACCCGCTTCTTTGGCCAATCAGTATCTTTCATCGTCTGCGATATCAATGAGGGACCGGTTCCGCATCCAGGTATGAACGGAATGCATGACAGGGCAATTGCCCAGATAAGAAAACGTGATCCTTTTTTCATTGAGAAAATCCCCGAATGCATTTTCGTTGCACCACGTATGGTTTCCTTGGTTTACCTAAAAGACGATCCTGAAGGAGTCGAACTCACCCGTGAAGTCCTCTTTGAACTCACGAACGCCTGTTACCCTGGCCGCCGGAGGACCATGATGACACCATGTTACCAGGGTTTCTACCCTTTCTCTGGGACCTTCAGCAACAACCTCAACGGTTTCATCAAACCGGTTTTTTACCCAGCCGCTGAGCCCCAGTCTGGCTGCTTCCTGCCTCGTTGAATCTCGAAACCAGACACCCTGAACCCTTCCTTCAATGATAAGGTGAGCCCTGATGCTATCCATTTTGTTCTTCCCTACCTACCGTTCTCAATAATAACCCTTCATTTGAGCTCCCCTCCTATCCAATAACCCCAAAGAGACGGTGGAAACCTATGGCCGACAGCAAAATCACCCCGGGAGCGATATGACATCCGAAGGCGAGCTCACCTACCGTCCATGCACACATCAAGCAACAGTTTTCCCGCCTCTTTGCAACTCTCGGCTAAGGCTTCCGATCCAACCCCGTTATGCCATCTGAGAGAAGCGACTTCATCCGATACGATTAACAAGCCAGCCAATTCCACTGACCGGTAGGCAGCTACGGTAATGAGGGCGGACATCTCCATCTCAACACCCAGAAAACCTCTTTTTCCATAGGCTGTAACCTTTTCCTCCGTTTCACGGTAAATGGCATCAGTCGTCCAAACAGGCCCCTTTGTAAAGGGCATGCGGGCTCTCGCAAGCGCATCCGCGATCCGTCCATTAAGAAGTGGGCTCGTCTGTCTTTTTTCCTCAATCACCTGATAATGGGCTGAGGTACCTTCTTCGCACAAGGCAGTTGTCGGAATGACGAGGTTACCGATCGTAAGGGATGGCTGCAGGGAACCGCACCAGCCCAAGACCCAGATCCTCTCTGCGCCCAATGCAATGAGCTTCTCCAATACCATTACCGCCTGGGGCGCTCCCAAGAGGGGCCCTGCCAGCGCGACAAGGGGATTTCCCTCCCTTTTAGCACTATAGAGCCTGAAAGGGCTCAATGATTTCGGGGCAACTCTTTCGGCCCGGGCCAGATCGACCATATAGCTGAGATCCGAGGGAATCGCAACCATAATAGCGTCTGGACCAAGGATCGTTTCTCCTTTTTCCCTCCGAGGCCGGATTATTGCCCTGTCGCTGTTCAATGCCTTTCCTTTCCGTTTATGAAACCCTGGACGATTGTAAAACCAATGCCGGGCAAAATGCAACCGCAAATAGGAACCAGACTAAAGTCGGTCGCCGGTCGTCAGTGGCCAGTCGTATGAGAATTTCCGAATATTTGGTAAATACAGAGACCGGGGGTCTCGGAGCTTCTGCAAAATGGTTCAACGTTAGGTCTTTTTAGAGAATGGGTCTGTGATGGAATAACGATCGATTCGCAGAAGAGATCAGAAAAAGCTTATGAGTTTTGAAACAAAACCATCTTTTCTGAACTCGGTTTAGTTAGGGGTCGCAGTTCTCCGGTTACGGCCCTGAAGTCTTGAGTGCCAAAAGGATTTTGTTGACATACATACGAAAAAGCAATAGAAAAGAAAGTTAATTTTAAGATTCCAACCTATGTTCGAGTTATTAACGGAAAAATTGAGCCGCGTCTTCAAGGAATTGAGGGGCCGCGGAAGGTTGAGCGAAAAGGATATTGAAGCCGCGCTCAAAGGCATCCGCCTTGCCCTTCTCGAGGCGGATGTAAACTATAAGGTTGTTAAAAGCTTCCTTGAAGAAATCAAGCAGCGTGCCCTGGGTCAGGATGTAATGGAGAGCCTCACCCCTGGTCAACAGGTCATTAAGATCGTCAATGAAGAGCTTATCAGGCTTATGGGTGAGGGAAGGAGCGACCTTGACCTTGGCGGCAAAAAACCCCTCAGTGTAATGCTCGTTGGCCTGCAAGGTTCCGGTAAGACGACAACGGCCGGTAAGTTGGCAATTCAACTCAGAAAGCAAGGATACCATCCCTACCTGGTGCCGGTCGACATCAACAGGCCGGCTGCTGTTGAACAGCTCTCGAAAATTGGGGGAGAGATCGGCATACCGGTTCATCCCTCGGACATTAAACAGAGGGCTGAAGATATCTGTCTGAGCGCGCTCAAAAGGGCATCGGAGGTTGAGGCAGACCTGTTGATTATTGATACCGCCGGAAGGCTCCATATCGACGAAGAGTTAATGGAAGAGCTTTCACGGATGAAGGATGTGATCCAACCGTCGGAGATTCTCTTGGTTGCCGATTCAATGACCGGGCAAGACGCTGTGAACTTGGCCAAGAGATTTGATGAGGTTCTCGATATTACTGGCGTTATTCTGTCGAAGATGGAAGGGGATGCCAGAGGGGGAGCGGCCCTCTCCATAATGGCGGTTACCGGTAAGCCGATCAAATATGTTGGTGTCGGCGAAAAGCTTGATGCATTAGAGCCTTTTTATCCAGACAGGATGTCTTCACGGGTCTTGGGAATGGGCGATATCCTTTCCTTGATTGACAAAGCGCAGGCTGAATTTGATCAAAAGGAGGCCATGGAACTTGCCGAGAAGATCAGGAAGGCTGAGTTTGATCTGGAGGATTTCAAAAAGCAGCTTGTCGCGATCAAGAGGATGGGATCACTGGAGGAGGTGCTTGGGATGATGCCAGGTATCGGGCAGATGATGAAGCTGGGAAAAGTTCACACCGACAAAAAGGAGCTGGTCAAGTCTGAGGCCATCATAAACTCTATGACCCCGGAAGAGAGAGGGGATTACCGTATAATAAGCGGCAGCAGGCGGAAGAGGATCGCACGAGGAAGTGGAACGAGCGTTGAGGATGTGAATCGGCTCCTCAAGAACTTTGCACAAACTAAGAATATGTTAAAGAAATTGAAGCGAGGCAGTGTAAGAGACCTAGGTTCTTTGGTGAGCCTCAGGTAATCCTAACATCAGTACAGGTCAGCTTGTGCGACAGCAATGAAGAGTTGCTTAAGAGCGTATTTCCTTATCTCGCATTCTTTCACGTTGCACCATAAACAAATTTGCCGTATGATAGGACACCAAAGTAAAGGGGGTGAGAATTGCAGATATGCCGGTGAAGATACGACTAACCAGGAAAGGGGCAAAAAAGAGACCATTTTACCGTATTGTGGCTGCCGATTCTGAGGCACCAAGGGATGGTAGGTTTCTTGAGGTAGTAGGACGCTATGATCCACTGACAGACCCAGCCCAAATAACCATTGACGAAGAAAAGCTCACCAAGTGGGTTGAGAGAGGCGCAAAGATTTCTGAAACGGTGAGGTCTCTTTTGCGAAAGAAGGAGGTATCCGAGGTTACTTCACAAACAAGCTAACGGTGTTTAATCAGAAATCGAGGTGAGGAGAATGATCGAGATGAAAGACCTGATTGAATACATCGCAAAGGTTCTTGTGGATAATCCTAATGAGGTGAGAGTGACTGAACTTGAAGGGAAGCAGACCTCTGTTATTGAACTGAGGGTCGCCAAAGAGGATTTGGGCAAGGTAATCGGCAAACAAGGAAGAACGGCCAGGGCTATGAGAACTATTCTTGGTGCTGCCTCAACCAAGATAAGAAAGAGAGCTGTCCTGGAGATCTTGGAGTAGTTGAGCAAAAGAGAACGTAAAGATCTCATTGTAATAGGTCACGTTATCCGTCCACACGGTGTAACCGGTCTACTAAGGATCGTTTCTTACGCTCAGTCAAGAGAAACATTCCTCGAGGCCGGTTCTGTATTTCTGAAGACGGACAAAAACGAGCTGTATGAAAAGGAGGTTGATTCCATACAGCCACATCGATCATTCTTCTTCTTGCGTCTGTCAGGTCTGGATTCGGTGGAGCAGGCAGAGGCTTTTAGAGGGGCTGAGATACTAATACCAAAGGATTCCCTGAAAAAAGCGGACGAGGATGAGTTTTTCTGGCATGAGCTTTTTGGCATGGAGGTATATCTGACCACAGGTGAATATCTCGGGGTTGTCAGAGAGATCTTTCCCACGGGGAGCAATGACGTGTACGTGGTGGAGCATGAGGGCAAAGAGTTTTTGATCCCGGCTATTCACCAGGTTGTTAGGGAAATAGATGTATCCGAGAGAAGAATGAGCGTTTCGCCAATGAAGGGCTTGTTAGATCTGCCATGAGATTCGATATCCTTTCTATTTTTCCGGAGATGTTTGAGTCCCTCATCAATTACGGAATCATAGGTCGAGCGGTAAAGGGTGGTGAGATTGCGATAAACGTGGTGAACATCAGGGATTATGCTGAGGGGCCTCATCTGATGACTGATGATCGGCCTTTCGGCGGCGGTGACGGCATGGTTATGAAGCCCGAGCCAATTTTCGGGGCCCTCGAATCCGTTCCCACCGTAACGAAAGAGAGAAAGATCATTTTGCTGACGCCTCAGGGTCAGCCATTTAACCAGGCAATAGCTCGGAGCCTGGCCACGCTTGAGCAAATAATCCTTGTATGTGGACGATATGAGGGTGTGGATGAAAGGGTCAGATCCAATTATGTAGATGCGGAGCTATCTATTGGCGACTACATCCTTACGGGAGGCGAGCTGCCCGCCATGATTGTTGTGGATGCTGTGTGCCGGTTGATTCCCGGAGTACTCGGTGGAGCGAGATCGAATCTTGAGGAATCCTTTGAGGATTGCTTTCTTGAATACCCGCACTACACGAGGCCCCGGGTATTTCAAGGCTATGAGGTGCCAGCGGTTTTGCTTTCCGGTGATCACGGGAAGATCCAGACCTGGAGGAGAACCCAGTCTATGAAAAGGACGTTGGAAAGAAGACCGGATCTCTTAAAAAAGGCGCATCTCAGCGAGACGGACAAGTGCATACTGGAGGAGTTGAGGCGAGAACAGAATGAATTGTCGGACCTTGGCACCCAGGGATCCGATGCCGATTAATATGAGAAGACATCGCATTATACTGAAGGATCAACCATGACGGTGCGATTATGTCGTTTTATATTGGGCTCCTTCATTACCCCGTCTATAATAAGAGGCGAGAGATTATTGCTTCGGCAATAACCAACTTAGATCTCCATGACCTGGCAAGATTGGCCAGGACCTATGGGGCCCGAAGGTTTTATGTAATCAATCCGCTCGTTGACCAGCAGGCTCTTGCCAAACGTATTTGTGAACATTGGGTCAGCGGTTACGGAGCTTCGTATAATAGGGACAGGCAAGAGGCGATGTCGTTGATCTCGGTTGTTTCAACTCTTGAGGAGTCTGTGGCAGAGATTGAAGAGATAGAAGGCCAGCTGCCCACCCTCATGGTAACCGATGCGGGGAAGAATAGAGGCGAAAGAATTACGTATGATATGGCGCGGGAGATAGTTGCTTCTCATAAGACAATAATGGTATTATTCGGCACCGCCTGGGGTATTGCAGATGAGCTTCTGAAAAGGGCAGATTATGTTTTGGCGCCCATTCTGGGAATATCCCATTATAATCACCTTTCAGTGAGGGGGGCCGCAGCGATAACCTTGGATCGCTTGTTTTCCCGTGTTGCAGAGCCTCAGCGTGGAATGTAATTCTGAGTAAAGGAGAGAAGTGCAATGGACCCGATAGAAATGGTGGAAAAAGAACAGATGAGGGTAGATCTCCCTCCCTTTCAAACAGGTGATACAGTCAAGGTGCACAGCCGTATTACAGAGGGTGATAAAGAGCGAGTACAGGTCTTTAAGGGGGTTGTTATCAGAAAGAGAAAGGGCAATACAGGGGCGACCTTTACCGTACGAAAGGTTTCATATGGTGTAGGGGTTGAAAAGATCTTTCCTTTGCATTCTCCAACCATAGATAGGGTAGAGGTTATTTCAAAGAGTAAGATACGAAGATCACGCCTGTATTATTTACGCAAGTTAAGAGGCAAGGCAGCCAGGCTTAAGGAACGAAGAATCTCATAAACGGTTGTATGAACAATCGCTTCTATGAATGTCAGGCCAGGGGTGCAGGCTATTCCTTGATTGCCGGTGTTGATGAGGCAGGACGGGGACCACTGGCCGGGCCGGTTGTTGCGGCCGCCGTTATCCTACCTGAAGGTACCGAGTTAAAGGGGGTCACCGACTCCAAGAAGATGTCTGAAAGGGCTCGTGAGGAGGCCTTTTCCCGTATTGAAAGAGCGGCCGTAGGGTTTTCCCTGTCGGTGGTGAGTCCGGAAGAAATCGATCGCATTAATATCCTTCAGGCTTCTCGCAAGGCCATGATGCAAGCGATCTTAATGCTCGATCCTCAGCCTGATTTTCTCCTTATTGACGGAACCCATCCTGTGGATCTTGCGATTCACCAGAGATGTATTATCAAGGGCGATCAGCTCTCCCTCTCAATATCAGCGGCGTCAGTCTTAGCCAAGGTCTACCGCGACAGCATTATGCGCAGCTACCATACGCCTTTTCCCCAGTACGGGTTTTCATCAAATAAGGGGTACGGAACACAGGGCCACATGGGAGCTCTCAAGAGTTTCGGTCCCTGTCGAATCCACAGATTAACCTTTAGACGTGTTCTTGTATGACCAAAGAGCGGTTAATCCTTGGAAAGTTTGGTGAGGATCTTGCACGAAACCGGTTAAAGGATCTTGGATACCGGGTTCTCGAAACGAATTACCGGTGCCCCTTAGGCGAGATCGACCTCATTGCCCGTGATGGTGAGACTCTGGTCTTTGTAGAAATAAAGACACGCAGGAATCAGCCCTCGAGTTTGGCCAAAGAAGCTGTTCACAAGAGAAAGCAGGTCCAGCTTTCAAAGGCCGCCCTCGCTTATATGAAGCATAAGAATCTCTGGGGCAGCAAGGCGCGTTTTGATGTGGTAGCCATAGGGGTGAGTGATGGCAAAAAGGAGGTTGAGATCATACAAGATGCGTTTGAATTAGCCTACTGAGCAGGCACGGGGTACCTGTCGGCTTACATCATGGGAAATGGTGAATGGCTCCTAAAGCACGCAAAGATGGCTTAACACCGGGCACACTCTACGTGGTTTCCACCCCCATCGGGAATCTGGAGGACATCACGCTCCGCGCTCTGAAAGTCCTGGAGCACGTGACATTGATAGCTGCTGAAAGCAGAGACCATACCAGGAAACTCCTGAGTCACTATGGTATAAAGACCCCTGTCACCAGTTACAATACCCACAACCAGCACCATAAGGGACGGGTACTCCTGGACAAGGTAAAATCAGGGCTTGCTATCGCCCTGGTGAGTGATGCGGGGACGCCTGGTTTGTCGGATCCGGGCACCCGGTTCATCAGAGAAGCCATTGATGCGGGCATACCATTGGTGCCTGTTCCCGGTGTGTCTGCCTCTCTGACGGCACTCTCTGTTGCGGGTTTGCCTACCCATGGATTTGTATTTGTTGGTTTTCTCTCGAACAAGAAAGGGAGACGCAGAAAGGAGCTTGAGGCCCTGAAAGAGGAGCCCTGTACCATGATCTTCTTTGAATCTCCTCATCGATTGATTAAAATGCTCAACGATGTGCTTGATATCCTCGGAGACAGGGATATTGCTCTGGCCAAGGAGATGACTAAGGTTTTTGAGGAGGTAAAGCGGGGGCCGATCAGCGGCATACTGCCTACACTCAATGATGAGACGGTGAGAGGCGAATATACCGTAGTTGTCGCCGGGCACAAGGGCCGGGGGTAACGTGCCTCTGTTGTTGACAAAAAATCCTGTTCTTAGTAATTATAAAACGTTATGAAAATAGAAAAATCCCTAAGAGTAACGAACGAGCTTGGGGTCCATGCCCGGGCAGCGGGACAGATCGTGGCGCTGGCGAACAAATACGACGCCAAGCTGTTTCTCAAGAAAGATGCGAGAGAGGCAGATGGTTCAAGCATTCTCTCTATTCTCTCCCTTGCCGTGCCAAAAGGTACTGAGCTCGAGGCCCGCATAATCGGTAATCATGCCAGGGAATTGATGGAAGAGCTTGAGCGTCTTTTTGTCAATAACTTTGGGGAAACCGAGACTGGGCCCTATCGCCCCAAGAAAAAGGTGCTGAAAGGGTTTCCTGTGTCCCCTGGTATTGTTATCGGAAAAGCCCACCACCTGGATAGATCAAGGACGCAGGTTTTTCACAGAAAATTAGCCAACGACGAGGAGGTAGAAAGAGAGCTTGCTCGGTTCAGACAGGCTGTGGAAATAGCAAAGGAGCTAATCGAGAGGTTTAAATCCAACATCCCGGAACAGGTGGAGGGGTATGCCTTTGTCTTGGACACATACTCAATGATTCTCGATGACAGGATGCTCTTTGATGCGACATTAAAGAGGATCAGGAAGGAGAGAATCAATGCGGGATGGGCCCTGGAGAAATCCGTGAAGGCCATCCACCAGCTCTTTAAAGATGCCGAAGATGATTACATCGGCCGCAGAATGGACGACGTTGACAGCGTCAGCGAACGGGTGCTGCGGAATCTGGCAGGAGTCGAGGCGGAGAGCGTGGCAGACATTCGGGATGAGGTAATCATCGTAGCCCACAGCCTTTCTCCGGTTGATATTGTTGAGATCAATGTCAATCATGTATTGGGTATCTTAACCGATGTGGGAAGTCGCACCTCCCACATGGCGATCATGTCTGAAGCCCTTGATATACCTGTTGTCGTTGGTCTGGAAAGAGCTACCGATGCGATTTTACAGGGCGATATCCTAATCGTTGACGGAAACACCGGCGATGTCGTTGTTAACCCTGAGCCTGATACGATTCTCTCTTATGAGGACGAGATAAAGCGTTATGCCAACTATAAATCGGCTATTGATAGGTTCAAACATCTGCCCGCCGAAACCTTGGACGGGCACAAAATCACCATTAAGGCCAATATTGAATTCCTGGCTGAGGCGCAGGTAGCAATGGAGAGCGGTGCAGAGGGTATCGGGCTTTACCGGACGGAATACCTCTACATGATTAAGAGGGATTTTCCGAATGAACAGACGCTCTTCGATGATTACAGCCAGATTGCCAGAATGGTAGCACCTCATCCCGTTACCATCAGAACCCTGGACATTGCAAGTGACAAGATGGAATCGGAGATGGAGGGGAGTAGGGAGGACAATCCTGCTCTGGGACTGCGGTCTATTCGATTTTGCCTGAAGGAGCGAAGGGTATTTAAGACCCAATTAAGGGCTATTTTGCGGGCCAGCAAATATGGAAAATTCAAGCTGATGTTCCCCATGATATCGGGTTTGGAGCAGTTCCTTGAGGCCAAGAAAATTTTGAAGAGCGTTATGCGGTCCCTTGACAGGGAAGGAATTCCCTACGATAGAGACATTCCCGTCGGCATATTAATCGAGATCCCTTCTGCCGTCTGGATTGCAGATATCCTCGCAAAGCATGCGGATTTCTTTTCTATTGGAACGAACGACCTTATTCAATATGCTCTTGCTATCGATAGGGATAATCAACTGGTAGCCAGTCTTTATGAGCCGTTTCACCCTGCCGTTTTGAAGATGATACACCAGGTGGTTAAGGCCGGCGAACAAGAGGGAATCGATGTATCCCTGTGTGGTGAAGTTGCAGGTGATCCGCTTTCTATTCTGATACTCCTCTCTCTCGGGCTGGAGGAGTTCAGCATGAATATTGGCTCAATCCCGCTGATCAAGAAAATGATTAGAATGCTCCCGTTGCGAGAAGTGAGGGAGGCCTTTAAGGATATTTTGCACCTTCCCACAAGCAGAAAAATTGAGGATTTTGTTCTGAAGAAGGCAAAAACGCTTCTGCCCGATATCTTTAAGGAGGATGTGTTTAGGTACAGGACCCCTGGCACCGCCTAGAAAGGTTTTACATGGGGAAGAAGATTGTTTGCCAAAACAGAAAGGCCAGATACGACTATTCTATTGACGAGGTCTATGAGGCAGGCATTGTCCTTGCCGGCCCGGAGGCTAAATCCCTGAGAGAAGGTCGTGCCAGTCTCACAGACAGCTACGCGCGCGTCAAGCATGAGGAGCTGTTTTTGCACAACATGCACATCACACCATACAGTTTTGCACACCATGTAGAGCTTGATCCCACGAGGACGAGGAAACTGCTCATGCATAAGCGAGAGATAAAGCGACTGATAGGCAAGACAGAGGAAAGGGGATATTCCCTCATCCCCTTGTCGGTATACTTTTTACATGGGATCATAAAGATCGAGCTTGCCCTGGCTAAAGGTAAGAGAAAATACGATAAAAGAGCTGCCATAAAGGAAAGGGAGATGAAACGGGAGCTGGACCAGTTGAAAAGGAGAGATCGCTCTTGAAATAAGACGTAGATGTGTTATTATATAAGTATGGCTGTTCAGCCAATGTTCTTTGATAACTGGGGGCGAAACGGCTTCGACGGGGGTAAAGAAGCTTAGGTTGCATACCGAGGTTCTGTTTGCTCGTTAAACAGGCAGAAATAAAATAAACGCAGACGATTATGCGTACGCCTTAGCTGCGTAAGCGGCTAACGTCCTGCTGTCTTTTCCTGCGAGGACAGATTTGGGCGTCGACTAGCAGGATAGCTGAACTGAGAGACCTGAATCTCAGGGAGGCGAAAATTTAATCAGGATAGCTCTTCAGCCACCTCGCTCGAAAGGTGTCTCTGGGGCGAAAATTCAAATTCGGGCTATGTATGTAGAGGCCTACGTGGAATATTCTCGGACGGGGGTTCGACTCCCCCCGCCTCCACCAGACTTCGCTTCGAAACGAAGTGAAGATGCGAAGTCTGTCCGCCGTAGCCTTGCGCGAAGGCGGGCTAAATTCATTATGCATTTTTCGAAGCTTCGTCTGGCAGGCCACCACAATCAATAGGAAACAAGCGAAGGATGGTGTCATCCATAGCCTTGTGCGGCGGATGACTTTTTTATCTGGCCAGCATTTCCAATGACAGGTTTTCTCCATGTACTTCACCCATATTCTTGAAAGCTCAAAGAAACCAGGTGAACGGTACATCGGCCACACTTCCGACCTCAATAGACGCGTAAAAGAGCATAATACCGGCAAATGCAGGCACACGGCCGGTCTCAAGCCCTGGAAACTCAAACTCTATATTGCCTTATGCCCGCTCTTTAACTTCCGCACACTCTGCACGGGCGTCCCCCTTTTTGAAACCTGAGACGGAGGTAAAAACCTCACTTAACGCTTTATATGGCGCAGTATTTAGTGAACGCACCGATCAATTAGTTGTCAATCAAGCTTCTGAGGGTATATAATCGCCTTAAGAGCAAAAGCGGCAGTCAAGTGGATTTCTGGAAAACTCGTTGATCAATGGATCGATGGTGAAGTTAAAGATAGAGTGAAAAAATGGCCTTGGCCCTAACCCTCTATCATACTCTGAGTCACTCAAAGGAATGGATATGGCAGAAATGATGCCCCACACATGTATCATGGGCACAGGTTCATCAATACCAAACAGGATACTGTCCAATAAGGACCTCGAAAGCATAGTAGATACCACCGATGACTGGATCACACGGCGCAGCGGCATCAAAGAGCGGCGCATCTCATCAAAGGGAGGAAGCGAAAGCACCACAGATTTGAGCACCCAGGCCTCTCTAAAGGCCATAGAGATGGCGGGGATTTCCCCCAAGAACCTGGACATGATCGTGGTGGGCACGGTGACGCCGGACCGTCAATTTCCTTCCGCAGCGTGCATGGTTCAAGAAGCGCTCAATGCTCAAAATGCCATGGCCTTTGATGTGTCTGCCGGATGTACGGGCTTCCTGTATGCCCTCAGCGTGGCAGATAACGCCATCCGATCTGGCACATGTGGAACCGCGCTCGTAGTAGGGGTAGAGCGACTCTCTACCGTCTTGAACTGGCGAGATCGAGACACATGTGTGCTTTTGGGTGATGGAGCCGGGGCAGTAGTGGTTGCTTCTACGAGAGAGAAGGGCGGGATTCTGTCCACCCATTTGAAATCAGACGGAAGGTTCTGGGAACTGCTCTATTCTTACTACGGGAGCTCCTATACCCCCGAAATTTTGCAAGGCATAGACATAAAGCCGTTTCAGCTGAGTATGGATGGGAACCGGCTTTTTAAGCAGGCAGTTAAGTGTTTATCCTCAATTGCCAATGAGGCCTTAGAACACAACTCCATCTCAAGCGAGGACATTGGACTCTTGGTACCTCACCAGGCCAATATCCGAATCATTAAGGCCATGGCAAAGAACTTGCGTGTTCCTATGGAGAGAGTATATACGAATATCCATAGATACGGCAACACCTCTTCAGCATCCATTCCAATCGCCCTGGATGAAGCCAACCGGGAAGGCCTGCTGAGCAAAGGCGACTATGTGCTTCTCGTCAGCTTTGGGGCCGGCTTGACGTGGGGGGCCTCAATAGTGAGGTGGTCCATTTAGCCAGACCCTGCCTCGAAGAACTGCCACCGTGCAATACGTCTATCTTATTCAGAGCATTCCAATTCCAAGTCAGCGGTATGTCGGTATCACCTCAGATCTTGAGAATTGCCTAACCGCACACAATGAAGGTCGCTCGCCACATACAGCAAAATACAAGCCTTGGAAGCTTGTAACCTATGTGGCCTTCTCAAACGAGGAAAAGGCCTTGGCATTTGAAAGGTACCTGAAATCCGGATCAGGCCGGGCCTTTGCAGAGAAAAGGCTTTGGGGATAGTTGGCTGGGCTCTTCAGGATTGTCGTCAACAATCCATCGGTGTTACCTCCTTTTAACGATCTGCCCGCTCTTAAATTTCCGCACACTCTGCACGAGCGTGCCCCTTCTTGACACAGCAAAAAGATTCTCAGGTCAAGAAAAACCAGCCGGGAGAAGTGGTAGGTACGTAACGATGTTGTTCCGAGGGAGGGTAGGCAGATCTGTAAGATGGTGTGGTTGGTTCTTACGCTGGAGAAGTACCCCTTACTTGCCATAGAGACTATATAGCTAGTGCCCATCCATAAATGGGGCATTATGAGTTACTTGTAAAAAATCAAGGCCGGTCGGATCCCCTTTTCGGCAAAAACCGGGGAGTTCAGACCATCAATTGACCTTAATTGAATGAAATTTTCAGTGATCGGACATACTGCTGCCCTTACCCTGTT
>Ga0307379_10000406_pt1 | contig 73028 bp, 65 predicted proteins | sample UN2MG_FD_202237 | JGI IMG/M metagenome (GOLD analysis project Ga0307379, IMG submission 202237) | Soil microbial communities from Risofladan, Vaasa, Finland - UN-2 | ecosystem: Environmental > Terrestrial > Soil > Coastal area > Acid sulfate soil | place: Finland: Risofladan, Vaasa | collected... | reverse complement strand
AGTACCTGGTGGAACAGGATCAATAGGTAGTGAAATTGTTATCAAATTATTAAAATATAATCCTTCTGTCATTAGAATTTTTTCAAATGATGAGAATGCAACTTTTCATATGCAATCAAAATTAGGTGAACACAAGAATCTAAGATATTTATTAGGAGATGTGAGGGATAAAGAGAGATTAAAAATTGCTATGGAAGGAATAGATTATGTTTATCATGCTGCAGCACTAAAACATGTTCCTTTATGTGAATACAATCCATTCGAAGCTCTAAAAACAAATATTCTTGGAACTCAAAATGTTATAGATGCAGCTTTAGAATCAAGTGTAAAAAAAGTAATCAATATTAGCACTGACAAAGCTGTAAATCCAACAAACACAATGGGAGCAACGAAATTACTTGCAGAAAAATTAATTCGAGATGCCAATTTCTATCGAGGTCATAAAGAGACCATTTTTGCCTCAGTTCGATTTGGTAATGTACTCTATTCGAGAGGATCTGTTATACCTACGATGGAAGAAATGATTAAGAATGGAAAACCAGTAACTATTACAAATCCTTCAATGACTAGATTTTTTATGTCAATTCCAGAAACTATAGAATTAATCTTTAAGGCTACATTATTAGCAAAAGGAGGAGAAATATTCATCCTAAAGATGCCAATTATTCAAATAGGTGATTTATTCGATGTTATAATTGAGGAAACATCAAAAGAATTAGGAATAGATATAGGAAAAATCGAAAAGAAAATTATTGGTCAGAGACCAGGAGAAAAAATTTACGAAGAATTATTAACAGATAGTGAAGCATTACATGCATTAGAATCAGAGGATATGTTTATTGTTCTTCCTGATGTTGATATTCCAGGATTAAAGGATGAAACTCTTGAAAAATATAATTCTTCAAAAATTACAAAAAGAAAAAGTTATTCTTCTGCTGATTCCTCTCCATTAGCAAAAGAAGAAATAAGAAAATTACTAAGAGAAGCAAAGAATAATAATTATATATTTTACTAAAAAATAATAACAAAAATTAAGAAAAAGTAGAAATTCCAATCATTCTTTAGATTTGGATTTCATTACTTCTTTGTCTTTCTCAGTTAAAACCTCATCATAATTAGCGATTTTACCTGATTGCATAAATGATTCTTCAATATGTTTTGAAATTACTTTCAGTTTTTCAACTTCGCCTATAAAATTAGGTGTGTTTGGGTTCATTGAAAGATAGTGTTGGAGAAAGAGTCGTATTTCATCTTCATTATCTAAAGTAATTTCAAGTTTATTAGCGATTTGATTAAGAGAATTAAAAATATAACCATATATAATCATAACATACCATTGTTCTTTTGGAGAGGGAACATAGGTATAAGGATTTCTTAATATATTTACAGCTTGGTTTTCTGACCAGAGACTGAAAACTCTATCGTATAAATAACCTCCAACAAGAAATACAAAGAAAATTATGAGTGTGAAGATTACTACACCCCAAAAACCCAATCTATCAAAAACTGAGATATATTCAACATAACCTACTGCTAAAAGTCCTGCAAATGTTAAAAGTCCAAAAATTGCTCGTGCTTGATCTAAACGAAAGCGCCATTTCATGAAGAAAAATTTTGACCAAAGCCAAAAATTATTTACTTTAGTTTTTTTCTTTTTAATTTGCTTTTCTTTTTTGGACATGATTATCAAGTTTTAAGAATTCTTTTTGAATTAAAACTTATTGTTATTTTCGTTGATTTTAAAACTTAGATATTTTTCAAATACTTTTTCATAAGTTCTTGTTTTATCTAGTAAAGGTATCGATTACAATTTTGAATGCTACATCAGGTTGAGGTTAACTTTTAAAGTAGCAAGAAAAGTTTGAGTTGATAAAAATATCTTATTCATTTTTTCATATATTTTATCTTTTGTATTCTGATTTTTGGCATTCAGTATAATCAGACCAATTAAATTGATTGTTAATTTTACTAAACATCTTTAATCAAAGATTATAATATTACGAAAGTATGTTACAACATTTTCAAAACTGTTTCCTTAATATCATTGAAATCATCAAGGTAATTCTTAGGAGGATCATTAATATTCCATTTTTCCAAATCAATTTGCTTTTTAAAAGAAAATTCCCTATATTGTGAAACGTTGATACGGAAATCTTTTAGCTTAATAAGAAGCATTCTAATTAACATTCTAAGCCAATTGACAGTGTTTTTTTTATTGACAGCTAGATGATTTTGAATGTAAGCCTCCATTCCATCATTGATAATTTTCTCAGCATCTTGAACAGTAATTTCTTGTTTTTTAGTTAGATGATTTACTAGGCATTCTCTAAATTTCAGAAATTTCTCTTCATAAGTACCATTTTTTATATAATGAGCTAGTCCGGAATACGTTGATGCTGATGAGATTACTATTGATTCCCGTGCACCATAAAGAATATCCAAAGTTTGTATTTTTCCATGTATAATTGTAAGCATATCTAGCAATATTTCACAAAATCTAACATCAGTAGTGTTTTGAAGAACTTCTTTGTATATCATTTGCAGAAAATCAGTTTGGTGAACGTAATACATGGTTGGAAAATAATTCGCAAGATGAATACTCAATCGGTCTTTTGGTTCAGGGGAGGTTATTGTCATATAGTTTTCTTTATTTTTATAAAAGAAAAGATATTTTCGCCAATAAAATGTTTTTTTCTTCTTACCTCGCTTTAATGCTATGAAATTATAATAATAACCTCCAACTGCTGTGAATTCGGGATTTCTCTGAAGAAAATCAATACTCTTCTTCATCGAATTAGGAGTAATAAAATCATCATCTGCACAAATTACACAATATTTGGTGGTTACTAAATTAATAGCTTCAAGAAATTTACGAAAAGGATCAATATCAACTGGGAATGAAAGATATTTTATATTCAATTTTGGAAATGCTGAGATTGCTTTTTCATTTAAAGTTTTTTTTCCTCTTGTGCTGGAATCAGCAATAATTATTTGGTATTCAATTTCTTGTTTATTGTAATAAGTCAACAAACGGTAGAGATATTTATGACGGTTATAAGTTGGAATTATCAATGATAAATTGTCTTCAGAAACCAAATTTTAGTCACCTTATCAGAGGAAAGTCTATTTAATGAACTTTATATATACAGCAAGTTATTAAAATTCTTTATTAATTTTGCTGATAATGTTATTAGTGTAATTGTTAATTCATTCAAATATTCATGACATGCAAATTATGGTACTTGTCCAAGTACAGGTTATAAATCATTTACAACCTTTTTTACTCATTTTTTATTGAAGGGAGTAGTCTTAGAGTAATTTTTTTTGTTACCTCGCTTCTTTAGCGGAACAATTGCTACCGTAGAATACTCAAAAGACCAACAGAAAAGGAGGCAGCATAGAACAAAAAGTACTCGAGAGGACTGGTAGGAAAAACTATCATCCACAAATGAACCAATGCCTAAATTTTTTTATATTCAAGTAGAATCTTAAAATACCGAAAACATAAACAACAAAAAAGCAGGTGTAAATAATCATAGAGACAAATACAAATAGCAACGGTCATTTTTGTTCAATATGTGGAAAAAGCATAAAAGGAACTTTTTTCACACGCAACAATGTTCCAGTACATCAGAATCTTTTATATAATTCTTATAAGGAAGCAAGAAATTGTGTTCGAGGGGATATTGAACTAGTATTTTGTAGCAATTGTGGCTTTATTTCAAATTCGAAATTTAATCCTGATCTTTTAAATTATTCAGCTGATTATGAAAATACACAAACATATTCAGGTTATTTCTATGATTACCTTAATAATCTTGTACATTATCTTACTGAAAAATATGACCTTATTGGAAAACAAATCTTTGAAATCGGTTGTGGTAAAGGAGATTTTCTAAAACTTTTATGTGAGAAGAATCTAAATAAAGGCATTGGTTTTGATCCTAGTTATATAGGTCCAGAACAGACTCCTAATGGTTCTGTACGAATTATTAAAGAATTTTTTAATGCTGAAAAAGTCAGAAACTTTTCTAATATCGATTTTATTGCTTGCCGTCATGTATTGGAACATATAAAAGACCCACTTAAACTACTTGTAACCATCAAGCGATCCTTGAAGAAGAAAAACACAACGATTTTTTTTGAAGTCCCTAACGTAAAGTGGATTTTAACTAATTTTGTTTTCTGGGATATTTTCTATGAACATTATTCCTATTTTACACCTAGCACCTTAAAATATGCTTTTTTAAAAGCCGGTTTGGAAGTCACGAAAACTTCTACCGCTTTTGGTGATCAATATCTATGGATTGAAGCAATGCCAATGAAAAACAAAAACCAAGATATAAAATTGCACTCGCTACCTAATGATGAAATCGGCTCAGAAATTAATATATTTGCTAAAAATTATAGCAATCAAATAGAAAAATGTAAGAAATTATTAATCTGCATGAATGAAACTGAAAAGAGTGCAATTTGGGGAGCTGGAGCTAAAGGTGTCACATTATTAAACATTTTAGATCCAAATGCTGAATTGATTGATGCAGCAATAGATATAAATCCTAATAAACAAGGGAAATTTATTGCAGGTACTGGTCATCCTATAATATCACCTGAAAAAATAAAAAGTAAAAATTATAAAAAAATCTTGAATCTAAATCCCAATTATCTCAATGAAAACATTGAGTTATTGAGAAAAATGTCTGTAAAAACACAATTAATTACTTTATAATCTACTAATAGAAATGATCTTTCTATCAGAGAATAAATGTAATTTATGTTGTGTTGTATAGTTTTCTACTTTTTCTTAAGGAATCCATTTGGACAATTTGATACAAATAATTTATTATAGCTTTCATCTATTTCAAAATCTTTGTTTTTCTTTAAGAACTCCTTAATAGCTTCTAAAGGATTATCCTGATTCCAATTTTCCTGACTTCCTTCTAAACCTATCAATTCAGGCATGATAGTATCAAAAACAACCAGATAACTCCCTGAAGTTACAAATTTACAATAAGCTCTAAGTTCTTTTAATACGTGATCTTTTGTGTGATTCGAATCAAGAGCAATTAGAACAATTGATTGAGGATCAATTTCATTTTCGATTTTCTTAATTGTTTCCGGTTTAACGGAATCTCCTTCAATTAGTTTAATTCTCTTACTCATTGGATGACTTTCAATGGCTTTTCTATTATGCGATTTAATTTCTATATCTACACCAATTGCTTTGCCTTTACCTAGAATTTCTAACAAAGATGAGTAAAAAATCAATGCTCCACCATGGGCAATTCCAATTTCAATAATAATATCAGGTTTAACCTTAAAAATAAGTTCCTGCATAAGAATTATGTCAGAAGGCAACTGAATTATTGGAATACCTAACCAAGTAATTTCATATGAAAGCTTATTTTGCCAGCTTGACCTTATCCATCGCTTACTATCTTTTTTCAATTCGGATATATCCTTATTCTTTTTCCGCTTTACATGTTTTTTTAGTTCTGTTACATCATCTTCAGATGGCCAAATCATAGTCTTATCCTCATTATTTTTCTAGGTATTTTGAGCTTAAATAGCGTTTAAGGGCATCTTTCCAATGTGGTAAATTCACATTTATTTTCGAAGCCTTTTCATTTTTTAAAGACGAGAACAATGGTCTTCTCATCTTCCCTGTTAAACCTTTTCGATCCACAGGAATTAGTTCAATACTTATATTCATTATTTTAAATATTTCCTCAGTAAATTCATACCAAGTACAAAAACCTTGATTCACCAGATGATAAATTCCTGGTTGTTTTGATTTATGCTGTACCAACTCTAAAACCGCTTTACTTAAATCACTAGTAAATGTTGGTGAGGTTGTTTGATCATTACTCATTTCTAGAAGAGGAATTCGTTTAGAATCTTTTATTCTTTTTTCTACAAAATTACCTCCTTTTGATGTTGCTCCTTGAAAACCATACAATCCACTTGTTCTAATAATGATAGATTTTGGGTAGGAAATGGCTGCATATTCTCCTGCTAGTTTAGACAAACCATATATTTGAAGTGGTCCAGGAACATCAGTTTCTATATATGGTTCTCCTTTTTTTCCATCAAAGACATAATCAGTACTAAAAGATACAAACCAAACATCAAGTTCACTAGTAATTTCAGCCATATCTTTGACAGCTAGACAATTTGCTTGAAACGCTTCAAATGGATTTTCTTCACATAATGGAACATTATGATATGCAGCTGTATTGATTACAATATCCGGTTGAAATTCTTTCATTGCAGATAGAAAAGATTGTTTATCTGTTATATCTAATTCACTTTTATTTGGTGCAAAAACCTCATTACTCGTTATGTTAAGATCACGTATTAAATCAGAGCCTAATTGACCTGTTTTTCCGATTACTAAATATTTCATAAAGAATCCCTTTCAATGCCTTTAAAATTTCTATCCAAAAGTTCATAATTTTTATCCTTTTCTGAAACATCATTAATTTCAATAGACCATGGAATATTCAATAATGGATCATTATATCTAATTCCTCTCTCACTGTCTTTATTATAAAATCCTGTAACAAAATAAATTACTTCGGTATTTTTCTCAAGTGTTTGGAAACCATGAGCAAATCCTTCTGGTATTATGAGCATTTTCATATTATCTTCACTTAAGATCTCACTATGATATTGAAGAAAAGTAGGTGATTCACGTCTAATATCAATAAATACATCAAATATTGCTCCTTTTATACACTTTACAATTTTCGTTTCTGAAAATGGAGGTAGTTGATAATGCATTCCTCTTACAGTTCCTTTTTTACTTGTAAAGGAGTCGTTGATTTGAACTATTCTTTTCTTAAATTTTATTTCCACGAGCTCTTTCTCACAGAATAATCTTGTGAATTTTCCACGATGATCTACAAATGGAGTTAGATGAGCAATATAGGCACCTTTGAGTGGAGTTTCAATGAATTTCATTTACATTCTACCTTATTTAGATAACTTTGTCTTAGGATTATTTCTCTATTCAAGTAATCCTTTATACCATTCAATTGTTTCAATTAATCCCTCTTCAATACTGAATTTAGCTTTCCATCCTAGAAGTTTTTTCGCTTTCTTTGAAGAAAGCCATTGTTCAGGGATTTCCTTTGAAACTTCATTCTTAATGATTGGTTTTAAATCTTCTCTGCCCATTAATTGTAATACCAAGTTGGTAATTTCTATTACAGATAATGGTTGCTCGTTTGAAAAATTAAATGCTTCACCATGAATTTTTGAATCAGTCATTTTTTCTGCAAGATGTACGTATGCATTTACTCCATTTTTAATATAGAAATAATCGCGAATAAAACTACCATCACTACGTATAATGGGATTTTTGTTTCTTATAACAGAACGGATTGTACCTGGTACAATCCTATTAAAATTCAGATCACCAGACCCATAGAAATTACCACATCTAGTTACACATACAGGCAGATTATAGGTTTTATGATAAGATTTTGCTAAAAGGTCTGCACAGCTTTTTGAAACATCATAAGGATATTCACCATTCAAACAAGCAGATTCATCATAAGGAATTTTTTTTGCTGTACCATACGCTTTATCACTTGAGGCCATAATAATAGATCTAACAGTTGGATTTCTTCTAGAAGCTTCAAGAACATTCCAAGTTCCCTCAATATTACTTTTGAAAGTTGAAAGAGGATTTCTATTAGCAATTCGTACTATTGTTTGAGCTCCAAGATGGAATATTGTTTCTATTTCATATTCATTTATTGTTCTTTCAAGTAAATGGTAATCTTCTAAACATCCATTTACAATAGTTATTTTATTAAAGAGAGCTTCACGAAAGAGATCTGCTCTTGGAACTCGGTCTCTAACTAAACCAACAATATTTGTACTTTGATCTAATAATAGTTTAGTCAAATGTCCTCCAAGAAAGCCCGTGCATCCAGTTATCAACACATTTCTATCTTGCCAATAGTTTTTAGTCACCATATCAATTCAACCTTTTTGTAAAAAAAACTATTTCCATAATTTCCAAAATGCTTCATTATTATTCCAAAGCTTGTTTAAATAATTCATATCTCTAACATTATCCATACAAGCCCATGTTCCAAGATGCTTGTATATTTGGATTCTACCCTTTCCAGCAAGATCTTCCAAAGGACCTATCTCGAAATCAGCATTTACATCAGAAGAAAGGTGATCAAAGAGCTCAGCTTCATGAACCATAAATCCACCATTTATTAATCCCATCGAAGCTTGTGGTTTTTCACTAAATGAGATAATTTCTGTACCTTTGTGAATTATTTCACCAAATCTTGAAGGAGGATGAACACCTGTGAGTGTGCTGAGTTTACGATGAGATTTATGGAATTTAAGCAGTTTATTTATGTCTATATCACCAACACCATCTCCATATGTTAACATGAATCTATCAGTATTAACATATTTCTCGATCCGTTTTATACGTCCTCCTTTCAGAGTGTCTATTCCAGTATCTACCAATTTGACATTCCAATCTACTGTTTCTAATTCATCTAGATATTCGTATTTGCCAGTATTCATATTAATTTCAAAATTATTGCTGTATTCTTTATAGAACATAAAGTACTGCTTTATTTTATCTGATTGATAACCCATAGATAAAATGAAGTTATTGTATCCCCAATAAGAATATATTTTCATAACATGCCAGAGAATAGGTTTTCCTCCAATTTCAACCATAGGTTTGGGTTTACTCACAGTTTCCGTTCCTAATCTAGTTCCTAACCCACCACATAAAATTACAACTGGGATATCTTTATCCTCATTGGTCAAAGCATTCACCAAACTATTTCTAACTTGTAGAAGTAGGTAAACTAGATTTGTATATAAATAGCTTTTCATGACAAGTTAATGTTTAAATTTTATGAATGAACATTTGACTTTAGAGAAGAAAAAGTCAACGAAATGAGTAACAAAAAGGGGAAAAAAGTTTCTCTAATTTTTGTTATTTAGTTTTTTCTTTTTTTCCATTATACTTTATTTTAGATTAGCCAAGTAATTATCAAAATCACCTACTTCTGATTTTATATAGGAATCAATAATGATACTTGTTAATCTCTGAAGTTTTTTTGCTTGAATTTCAAAATTTAAATTGTAAGCTATCAGTGTTAAATAATGAGTTAGCTGTTGCTTAATCATATCGTTTCCTTCATTCTTTACATCCAATTTGCTAGCTATTTGGGCTAATATTTTATAATTGTGAACTCACCAACCGAGTGAAACAATAAGCTCCTTTGGTTGGTGAACATAGGTTTAAGGATTCCTCGCGGCATTAACTACTGTTGCTTCTGACATAATTTTAATAATTTATCATATATGTAACCTCTTATAACAAAAATGATAAAAACAATTAATGCAAAAACTCCAACTATTCATAATGGAATATCATCAGGTTCCATATTCAAGAGGAGATATTTTACGTAGGATTGTGCAAGTATTAAAGCAAATGTAATTAAACTAAATATAGTTCTTGATTGATCTAGTCGAAAACGCCAACGCATGGAAAAGTGCATGATCCAACCAAAAACGCAATTTCATGAAGAAAAATTTTAACCAAATCCAAAATTTATTTACTTTAGTTTTTCTCTTCTCAATTCGTTGTTCTTTTTCGGAAATGATTATCAAGATTAAAAAAATTCTTTTTACATTAGTACTTATTGTTATTTTCGTTGATTTTAAAAAATTATATGGTTTGTCAATATTTTTTTGACTCCTATATTTTAATAAATTCATTAACCGGATATAAATTTAATACTAAGATAATTAAAAAAAAATTTTTAATCAGTACAGATTACTTTGTTTTTAGATGACTGATATATCTACACATTCTTGGTAATTTGGGCAAATATTTTTAACAATTTGTTCTTCTTTCATTTGTATATGGAAATAATAAATTCATAATATAAAAAAGATATACTAATACGAAATATGGGATTTAGTACAGTGAAATTTGGAAATACCCTTTTTCTTTATTTCAATATAAAATATCTTTTCTTTAAAATGAATGGAGATTAAAATAAATTGCCAATAACATTTCCTCACTTTGGTTCTTTGAGATATGTCTTTGAGATAGTATTAAGAGAACTTGGAAGAAATGATATCATTATACCAAAAAAACCAAGTAAAAAAACATTTCAATTAGGTTCTTATTATTCTCCTGAATTTATTTGTACACCTTTTAAAATAACACTTGGAACATTTATTGAAAGTTTAGAAGCGGGTGCTGATGAATTAGCAATGGGAGGAACACAAGGAACTTGTCGATTTGGTTATTATTGGCCTGTGCAAAAACTAATTCTTGAAGATTTGGGATATAATTGTAAATTCATTACTTTTGATTATCATGACCCTTTGCAAATAGTTCAAGTTTTCAAAAGGATTAGTAATAATTATAACTATTGTCAAACTTTTAGAGCGTTAAGAATTGCTTGGTTAAAAAATCGTTTAACAGATTTGACTGATAAATTAATTTCATATTATAGAGCTTTGGAAGTTGAAAAAGGTTCAACTCAATGTTTATCAACTGAAGTATTTAATAAAATAGTTGAGATTAAAGGTATCAAAAATATTAAACATATGGTGAAATCTCTTCCCTCTTTCTTTGAAAAAAATATTGAAATTTGTTCTAATAAAACTCCAATTCGTGTTGGTATAATTGGAGAAATTTATGTTGTATTAGAACCAGCTTTAAATCTTGACGTATTTAAGAGATTAAATGAACTTGGAGTTGTATGTGAAACACCAATTTCATTAGGTAAATTTACCGATATAGGTGCAAAGTTGAATCCATTCAAAAAAGAACATCATAAGATCGCAAGAAAAGTAGCAAAACCATATTTACCTTATCGTGTAGGAGGAGATGCTCAGGAATCAATTGGTGATACAATAATTAATAAAAGGAAAGGTTTTGATGGAATGGTTCATCTTTATCCTTTTACTTGTATGCCTGAAATTATCTCAAGAAGTATTCTACCACAAATAAGTCATGAATATAAGATACCTGTACTTTCACTGGTTGTAGATGAACAAACAGGAGAAGCAGGATTCCAAACACGATTGGAAGCTTTTATTGATTTGTTAACTAGACAAAAAGAAGATGATAGAGGGTAAAAAATTAAGAGTAAATTCCTTCAATTATACCATAGATTTTTTTCTTATTCAACTCAACATCAATAAAAAGAAAATAAGTTTTTATTATAGAAGCAATAATAATTTTGTTAGGAGAATTAAGTAAAATAAATTCTTAGTTTTGAAACTGGAGATGACTTTTCGTGAAGAAAAAAATTGGCTTACCAAATGCTTTGATACATTATAAATTCCACGTACTATGGAAAACATTTTTTACAGAATTAGGAACGGAAGTTATAATTTCAGATGAAACTACTAAAAAGATCCGAGAAATAGCAATTAGTGCTGCACCAGACGAGGATTGTTATTCGACAAAACTCTATTTTGGTCATGCATTAGTACTTAAAGATAAAGTTGATTATCTCTTCATTCCACGCTTTGGTAGCAATCATCCAACAAATGTTGGTTGCCCAAAATTTCTTGGATTAGCAGATGTATTACGTTCTATGTTTCCAGATCTTCCACCATTAATTATGCCTTATTTTTCAAAAGCAAAAGGAGGTCATAAAACATATCATATTTTTACCAAAGCCTTTGCTATTGGTTGGATGTTCACTAAAAATCCAATTAGGATCATTAGAGCTATTAGTAGAGCAATTAAAGCTTATCAAAAATATAAAGACAAATTAATCATCAGTATAGAAGATTTGGAGAAATGGGAAAGATCAAAAATTTATCTTAATGATCCTCCCATTCTACGTGATGGAGAAAAACCATTGAAAATTGCTTTAGTAGGACATTCATATGTGATAAATGATGGTTATGCTTCATTGGACATTCGGAAAAAATTGAAGGAACAAGGTGTTGATATAATAACTTCTGAACAAATGCCAAGAGAATTAATAGAAAAACAAATGGAGAAATTAGATTTTAACATGTATTTTGATTACGAAAGAGAAATACTAGGTACGCTTATGCATTTTATTGAAAGTAAAACGGTAGATGGAATAATTCATCTGATGATTTTTGGTTGTGGACCAGACTCTATCGCTGGAGAAATGGCTGCAAGATTCTCAAAAAGAGATTCAGAAGTACAATTATTACAATTAGTGTTAGATGATCTAACAGCTGAAGCAGGTTTAAACACTAGAATAGAAGCATTTGCAGACATGCTAAAAAGGAGGAATTTAAGAAGTGCCGTTTACCTTCCCCCACTTCGGGTCTCTGAAATACGTGTTTGAGAGGATCCTATTAGAATTAGGAAGAAATGATATTATAATGCCTCACAAACCAAGTAAAAAAACATCAAACTTGGGAAGCAGATATTCGCCTGAATTTATTTGTACTCCGTTTAAAATAACCTTAGGTACATTTATTGAAGGATTAGAACGAGGAGCTGATGAATTAGGTATGGGTGGATGTAATTCCTTTTGTAGATTTGGTTATTATTGGCCAGTTCAAAAACTAATCCTAGAAGATTTAGGGTATGATGATTTCAAATTTATAACAATTGATTATGAGAATCCAATGCAAATTCTTAGAGCATTTAAAGGAGTTAGTAACAATTGCACTACTCTCCAAACTATTAGAGCTTTTAGATTTGCTTGGGTAGTTAATCGATTAACAGATATGGTAGATAGAATAGTATTCAAAAGAAGAGCTTTAGAATTAGAAAAAGGTGCTTCAGATAGAACAGCAGAAAAATCTTTTTCAATTATTCGTGAAGCAAAAAAAATAAGTGATTTGAAAAAACTTCATAAAACTATACCAAAAATGTTCGAGAACGAAGTAGAAATTGATCATAAAATAAATCCTGTTAGAGTTGCAGTAAATGGAGAAATATATGTAGTAATTGAACCATCACTTAATTTGGATGTAATTAGAAGACTTAATGAACTTGGTGTAGTAGTTGATAGTCCAATTTCCCTTCGTAGATTTATTGATGTACCAGTTAAATTAAATCCATTCAAAAAAGAGCATTGGGATCACTCAATTCATGCGTCAAGAGGATATCATAGATTTAAATGTGGGGGTGAAGCTCAAGAAAATCTTGGTGATGCTATAACCTACAAAAAACAAGGTTATGATGGGATTATTCATCTTTATCCTTTCACTTGTATGCCTGAGATTATATCTAGAAGTATATTCCCACAAGTGTCTCGAGAGCATGATATGCCTGTTCTGTCACTCGTTGTTGATGAACAAACTGGTGAAGCAGGTTTTCAAACAAGGTTAGAAGCATATATTGACCTCTTAACGAGGAGGAAGGGGTGATTGAATGCCATTTACTTATCCTCATTTTGGTTCACTAAAGTATGTTTTTCAATCTTTATTAAATGAACTTGGCAGACCAGATCAAATTGTACCAAATAAACCTAGTAAAAAAACAGCTCAATTAGGTTCAATGCATTCCCCAGAATTTGTTTGTACTCCTTTTAAAATAACACTTGGTACATTTATTGAGAGTTTGGAAAGAGGAGCTACAGAGCTAGGTTCAGGAGGAGGTAATGGTTATTGTCGTTTTCGTTCTTATTGGGGTGTACAAAAATTAATACTTGAAGATCTTGGTTTTGATTTCAAATTTATAACAATTGATTATGAGAATCCAATGCAAATTCTTAGAGCATTTAAAGGAGTTAGTAACAATTGCACTACTCTCCAAACTATTAGAGCTTTTAGAATTGCGTGGACAAAAAATAGGCTTACAGACTTGATTGATAAATTAGTATATAGATATCGAGCAATAGAATTGATACCAGGAACTACTGACAAAGTAGCAAATAAATTATTCCAACAAGTAGTTGAAATAAAAGGAGTGAAAAATATTCGAAGGTTGCAAAGAAAAATACCAGAAATCTTTGAAGAATCTATTGAGATTCAAAAGGATATTAATCCAATAAAAGTAGTTATTAATGGTGAAATTTACGTCGTTTTAGAACCTTCCTTGAATTTAGATATTCACAGGAGATTGAATAAATTAGGAGTTATAGTTGAAACTCCAACAACAATTCGTAAATTTATTGATATTGGTATGAGGATTAATCCTTTTATTAAAATGCATCATAAAGTAGCAATGAAGACCGCAAAGCGATATGTTCCCTATCATTACGGGGGAGAAATTCAGGAGAATATCGGAGATACTATGATCTTTTCTAAAAAAGGATACGATGGTATTATTCACCTTTATCCTTTTACTTGCATGCCTGAAATTATAACCAGGAGTATACTACCACAAGTATCTCGAGAGCATGATATTGCAGTGCTTTCACTTGTAGTAGATGAACAAACCGGAGAAGCAGGATTCCAAACAAGGCTTGAAGCTTTTGTAGATTTATTAATTAGAAAACGAGCTGAAAAAAATAAAAAATCATGAAATTTTATAATATAAGGAGAATGAAAAAATGTCATCAGAAATTAGTAAAATGTTTTTAGGAGTAGATGTAGGATCAATAAGCACAAATTTAGCTCTTATTGATGAGAGTAGAAATTTAATTGAGTCAGTCTATATCAGAACTGAAGGTAAACCAGTTAATTCCGTTCAGAAAGGCATTAGATTGATGAGAGAAAAACTTGCGAGAGAAGTAGAAATATCGGGTGCAGGTGCGACTGGTAGTGCAAGACAATTAACAGGAGTTATAATTGGTGCGGATATTGTAAAAAATGAAATAACAGCTCACGCTTTAGCTTCTCTGCAAATACGTCCTGATATTCATACTATAATAGAAATTGGCGGTCAAGATAGTAAAATAATAATTATACGTAATGGTGTTGCAGTTGATTTTGCGATGAACACTGTCTGTGCAGCAGGAACTGGATCATTTCTAGATATGCAAGCAAATAGATTAGATATTCCAATAGAAGATTTTGGTGACTTATCACTAAAATCTGATAATCCTGTTTCAATTGCTGGAAGATGTACTGTTTTTGCAGAAAGTGATATGATCCATAAACAACAACTTGGTCATCCAACAGAAGATATCATCAAAGGTTTGTGTGAAGCATTAGCCCGAAATTATTTAAACAATGTTGGTAAAGGAAAAGAAATCAATCCACCAATTATGTTCCAAGGAGGAGTAGCAGCTAATATTGGAATGAGAGATGCTTTCAAAAAATATCTTAACCATGATGTTATTGTACCAAAGCATTTTGACGTTATGGGAGCTATAGGAGCAGCAATTCTTGCTCAAGAAGAAATGGATGTTCGACCTAGAAAATCTAATTTTTACGGCTGGGATATACCAAAAATGAATTTCAAAACTTCAGGATTCGAATGTGATGGTTGTCCTAATATCTGTGAAATTGTTGAAATAAAGAAAAATGGTGGACTAATTGCTCGGTGGGGAAGTAGATGTGGCAAGTGGGATATTGGTGATTAAATGGAATGAAAAGCAAAAAATATTCAGATGAAAAGAATATATTGAATGAATTATTACTTCATTACATTTGAGAAATTAATCTTTTAATCCTTTTTTTATTATATTTTAATACTTAATACTTAATATCAATACATTTCATTATATGAATAGGTGGAAATTTTGAAAGAATATGATATAATAGCAATTGGAACTGGTTCTGCTATGAATATTATTAGTAGTGTTATCAATAATAATCCTGAACTAAAAGTTGCTGTCATTGATAAAGATGAACCAGGGGGAATTTGTTTAACAAAAGGATGTATCCCAACAAAAATATTACTTTATCCTGCAGAAATTATCAAATCAATTCAGAGAGCTGATATTTTTGGGATAGATGCAGAAATAAAGAAAATAGATTTCAAAAAAGTAATGGAAAGAATGCGTTCTATCATTTATGAGGATATTAATGGCATTAGAGAAGGATTATCGAAAGCAAAAGAGTTAGATTATTATCCTGAAATAGCAGAATTTATTGAACCATACACTTTGAAAGTTGGAGAGAAGAAAATCAAAGGTAAAATGATTTTACTTTGTACTGGCTCAAAACCTAAAATACCAAAAATTAAAGGATTAGATAAAATCGATTTTCATACCAGCGATTCAATTTTGAAAATTAATGAATTACCTCAAAGTATTTGTATTGTTGGAGGAGGATACATTGCTGCAGAATACGGTCATTTCTTTTCAGCTATGGGATCAAAAGTAACAATCCTAGGAAGAAATCCACAATTCTTACCACAGGAAGAACCAGAAATATCAGCTTTGGCAAAAAAGGATCTCTCAAAATATTTGACAATTTATACTGATTATGAAGTTAAAGAAATAGAAAAAAATGCTGATGGTAAAAATAAAGTCATAGCAATTAATAGAAAAACGAACGAGAAACTTGAAATCATTTCTGAGCAAGTTTTAATAGCAGTAGGAAGAAGTTCAAATTCAGATATTCTTCATCCAAATAAAAGTGGAATAAAAACAGATGAAAATGGGTGGATTATAGTAAATGATCAACTTGAAACCACACAAAAAAACATCTGGGCTTTTGGAGATGCAAATGGCAAATATTTATTCAAACATTCAGCAAACTATGAATCTCAAATTGTTTACTATAATGCTTTTCAACAAAGAGAGATAAAAGCAGATTATCATGCTATACCTCATGCAGTTTTTACCGATCCAGAAGTTGCAGGAGTGGGTATGCTTGAAAAAGAAGCTGTTAAGCAATATGGTAAAGAAAATATTTTAATTGGAATGCAAAGGTATCAAGACACTGCAAAAGGAAAAGCTATGGAACTTGAGGATTATTTTGTAAAAATAATAATTGAACAAAAATCGATGGAAATTTTAGGAGCTCATATTATTGGACCACAAGCATCGGTTTTAATACAGGAGATAATCAACTTGATGTATACACCTGATAGAAGTTTAATTCCTCTTCTCTATGGAATGCATATTCATCCAGCTTTAAGTGAGGTAGTCGAAAGAGCAGCTGGTAATCTTATGCCTATAGATCAGTACCATCATTTCTTGAAGCATATAGGTCTTTCAGAGAAATGAAACATTAACATTTTAAAACAATACAAAATATTTTAAGAACTAGCAGTACAAATAATTGAAGAGGATAACAATGACCCAAAATGAAAAAGCTCCAAATATTTTAGAAAAAAAATATCGTTGGTCTTGGTTTACTTTTACCATTGATATGATGAGTTTTACAATGCTAACATCAATAATTTGTCTTCTAATGATGATGCATAGATATTCGGATCCAGAGATTACATATAAAATCTGGGTTGTTGTAGTTGTAGGAATCAGTTTAGAATTAATGTTTGGTGGATTTGCTTACTGGGATTCAATAAGGGAAAATCCCAAGGAAAGATTATATGGTGCACGTATTTTCAACATGCCAGTATTTTCATTGGTAATATTAGTTGTTATTATAATAGCTTGGGGGATACCAGAACAAAATGCACTAGTCTATGGATCAATTTGTGGAGGTTTCGCAGGATACTTAGCAGGTGGTTTAGTTTATGCTAATTTCTTTATTAAAATAAAAGATGAAATATTCCGTATATTTTTCGGGGGATTAATTGGTACCTTTCTGGGAGCGATTTTTGGGGCATTATTAGCATATTTCATTGATCCTTTTGGAGGGGGTGTTTTTGGAGGTATTTTCATGGGTTTTTGGGGTGGAGCTATTATATCAGGTCCAATTGCAGCAATTTTATTGTTTGTTCTAAGAAACAAGGAAAAATTCACAAAATCATTTACAAAAATAATGTTAGTAGATGTTCAAATGGAAATACAGAAGGATTTAGTTGAATATTTCAAGATTAATACAAATGAGAAATCTTCTACTAGTGATATCAAATTGGAATTAGACAATGCATATATTTTAAATGAACATGGTGAAATGCAACTTCCGCATTTCTTAGAAGTTCTTGTTAAGATAGCATTCCTTATCAATCCTTGGGAAAAAGACACTGAAGCACGTAGAATAGCTACATATAATGAAATATTAAATGATGTAACTGAAAAATTAGGATTAATAAGAGTGGAAAATACCATTTCTACCTCTTAATCTTTTTTTTAACAAAAAAAGATATAATATTTTAATTTCTATTTGATTTTGTGAGTTGTTACAAGTGAGTATTGCCATTTTAAATTGTTGGATTCTTTCATTTAAAGGAGATAATCTGGGGATAATTGAAAAAGGTGCAGTTGGTATTAGAAATGAAATTATTGATTTTGTGGGTTCAACATCAAAAATTAACGAAGAAGATTATGATAAAATCATAAATGGAACAAATCATGTAATAATGCCTGGTTTAGTGAATGCTCATATTCATACTGGTTTAACTATTCTTCGTGGAGGAGCTCAAGATGTTCCTGAGATTGAATGGATGAATAAAGCAATTGGTCCATTAGCTAAACATATGAATCCTGATGATGCTATTTTAGGATCAAAACTTGGAGTTATTGAGGGATTAAAATCTGGAACAACAACTTTTGCAGAATATGCAGAAAATGTCTCGAGAATTGTTGATGAAGTGTATATTCCATTTGGTGTTAGAGTTGTCGCTACAGAAACCATTAACGAAGTAAGTAGAGATAGAGCTCATCTTAAACCAACAGATCTTTATGAATTTGATAGAACAAAAGGAGAAGAGGCATTTCATAGAGCAAATGATCTTTTCACAAAATATTCCGGAAATGATTTAGTAACTTCAATGTATGGACCTCAAGCATTAGATATGATTTCTATTGATCTTCTAGATTGCATTCATTCTGAGAGCATTGAAAAGGAATGCGGATTTCATATGCATGTTGCTCAAGGCAAAAGAGAAAGATTACAGATAATGGGGAGATATGGTAAAGATAGTTCTACTGTGAAAGTTTTAGAAAAAAATGGATTTTTAGATAGTTATTTACTTGGAGCCCATTGTCATGATACTACCTTTGCAGAAAGAGAGTTGATGGTAAATAAAGGTGCAAAAATGGTAGGTTGCCCAAGTTCAATAAGTATGATTGATGGAATTGTTCCACCAGTTGGTGATTTTGTAGCATTAGGAGGAGTTGTAGGTTTGGGATCTGATCAAGCACCAGGATCAGGATTACATAATATGTTTTGTGAGATGCGGACTATTAGTATTTTAACAAAAACAGTGAAAAAAGATCCTACTGTTCTTCCTGCTTGGGAAGTACTTCAACTTGCTACAAAAGGAGGAGCAAAAGTACTTAAATCAGAGAATAGTATTGGGAGTTTAGAAATAGGTAAGAGAGCAGATATCATAACCATAGATTTATCCAGACCAAATCTTACACCTACAGTTTCAAAACCATTTAGAAATTTCATTCCAAATATTGTTTATTCTACTACGGGATATGAAGTCGACAATGTTATAATTAATGGCAAAGAGATAATTTCGAATAATCAATTCATTGATATTGATGAGCAGAAAATAATATTTGAAGCGAACAAACGGGCAAAAGAAATATTTGAATTAGCAGAAGAGGATTGGAGGAAAGCAGACTCAGAACTAGTAAAGAAAGTAGATAAAGGATTGCTCTAACACAATCTTATTCAATTTGATAATAATCAATAACAGAAGAATATACTTTTTCTGTTTGCTCTTTCATTTCAAATTTAATTCTATCTATAAAATCATCTAAATCGGAATACCAAGTTAAAATGGGTTCTTTATTTTCATCTCTTGATTTTATTTTTTCAATTTGAGTATCATATTTGTAGCGAAGATATTGTCCAAAAGTCATATTATTAGGTTCCAAATAAAATTTCCTGATGAAATATTGAATAGCTAAAATTTCACAGAATACTATTAATGATGCAAGTACAATTATTGGCCATATTTTGAATTCTTGAATTACCATATAATAATAGAGAAATGGAGCAGAAACGAAAGAAGTGATTAATACAGGTATTAAAACGAAAATAAAACCTAATTCAAAAAAGTAGAAATTTCTACTATATAATTTCTCTTTCATAATAATTCTACGAATAATCTTCCTCTCATTCTGTGTCTTTCTTTGAGAATATTTGAAGCCATTCATTGAACTTATTCCCTTTTTAATTTCTAAGATAATTATTAATTGCTAATATTTTATTTTATTGATTTGTACAATAATAAAATAACAACTCCAAAGATAACTTTCTAAGAAATACATATAAACGAGTATTCTTACCAGCAATTATTTAGGAAAAACTATTTCCATTGATTGGAGTTGTTTTCATTTGACTGAAAATAAGACATCTTTATCAGAAGTAAAACCTCTTAATTTTCGCGTACAATTGATACTTTACTTTGTTTCTGCAACTTTGTGGGGACCATTTTTCAATTTGTTCTGTTTTCTAGGTTTGAATAAGCTTTCACTTTTTCCTACACCAGAAGGTGTTCCATCTACAAAAAATATTATCGCAATAAATATTCTTTTAATTGTTAGTATTTTTGGTGCTCCTTTTGCATATTATCAAAGATATAAACTTTTGAGAGATTATATTCTTGCTATGGATTCTCATCTAGGTCCTCTTCCAAAAGAAAAGGATGAAGAAGGGAAAGAAATCGAAGTTCAAAGACCTATCTGCATTGAACCGAAAAAATTTGCTGGTTTTGCTATTACAACATTTTTAATGTTGTTACTTTTAGCAGCAAGTTTTACAATTGTGATTTACTTCCATTTACAATATTATGGTGAACCAAATCCTACAAATCTTTGGGAAGGAGGAGCCTATATGATATTCTTACCAATTGGAATAGCAACTTTCTTCATTAGCTTTGGTTTTATTATGCGAGTTATAAAAGAGGAGAAGCTTTGGTTCGAGGCATATAATTCAATATTTAATGAAATTAGTAAAAAATAATGACGATGAAAAAACGTACCTGGTATTTATCTGTAAAGATAAACCAGATGCGTTTCCTTCCTTTTCTTTATGGATCTATTTGTGCACATGAAAGCATTCGTTTACCAAATCTTTCTGGTGAAAGACATTCTCGACAGTCAATACATGAAGATTCTTTTTGACCATTCTTTAAGAGATATGCCAAATTTGGTTCAATAATGAATGGCTTACTCATTGAAATGAAATCTGCGATATTTACTTCTAAAATATTATCCATTGTACTATGAGATCGTATCCCATCAACTATAGCAAGAGGTATTTTTGGAATTGAATTTCTGATCTTTTCTACATGACCTGCAAAATTTGCTTCGAAATACCCAGATTCTTTTTTTGACTTGCCTCTAACTTTCCGAATTGCACTATCTTGCTTTGGCCCCCCACCAGAGATTTCTATTAAATCAATTCCTTTTTCGAATAACCAATTACTTACTTGTATTGAATCTTCAATTTTAAAACCACCTTGTGGAGCGAAATCATCACAATTTAATTTCACAGCAATTATAGGTTTATTACCAATTTTTTTCTTTACCGCTTCAAAAATTTCTATTAATAATCTAGCACGATTTTCAAGGATTCCTCCAAATTTGTCAACTCGTTTATTCACATTATCAGAAAGAAATTGACTGTTTAGATAACCATGTGCACTATGAATTTGGATGCCATCAAATCCAGAATGAATAGCTAGCTCAGCTGATTTAGCGAAACTTTCAATTACCAATTCTATATCATCAAGTGTTGCTTCTCGAGCTTTCCAGTTTTGAGCAACATACTCAGAAGCAGACATTCTATCTGCTTTACTTGTATAACCTCCATGATTTATTTGAGCAATTATAGGAACATCATAAGAATGCACTGTTTTAGTCAATTTAGTCATTTTAGGTAAATGTTTTTCATCAGACAATCCAGATTGTCCAGTGTGTGCCTTCCCAGACTCCAAAACATAAGAATGTCCTTTAATGATTATTCCTACACTACCTTTAGCTAATTTTTCATAATAATCAATAATACAATCCCGAAGAATTCCTTCCTCATCGGACCAATAGGAAGTAGTAGCTGATCGCATCAATCGATTTTTTATAACCAAGTTCTTTAAAACAAAAGTTGAAAATAATTTAGACATAATAGAATTTACTATTATAAGACAATAAAAAAATTCTTCTTTGGAAAGCTAAAAAATGAAAAGAAATAGCAATTTTTAATTTTCTAATGTGATACAAATAGGACATTCAGTACATTTCTTATCTCGATTATCCCAACAATTTTGACAGACTAATAAACCACACTTTTCACATCTATGGAACTTTCCATCCATCTCTTTCTTTAGATTAGCAAAAACTTCATTTTGATCTTTATTATTATTTGGTAAGAATGGTTCAGAAACTTTAACCTCATTTCCACAACAATCACAGAAGAAATTAAGTGTCATCGCACCATTTTTTACGGAGTAATTGAAACCTGTTGTAAAATCTTCAGCTATTGGGATTTTATTCATAATAATATGCATCCTATTAAATCAAAATATAATATTATGAAATGCTTAATTTGTTAAATTTAAAATCTAATGATTTAGAAACTATAGAATTCTAATAGTTTTTTTCTATTAATTAAACTAAATTAAATGGATTTAAATTCTTTTTAAGCAAAAATTAATAGATTGAAATTTAGTTATTAACTTTGAAATGTCAGATAAAATTCTCGATCTAATTTGGTCATTAGATATTGAAACGATGAATGATCATCTACCTACTAAAAGGAAAACATTAGCCCTATTATTACAAGAAGATAAACCGTCTGTCTCTACTAAGAAAAATCAGAAGCATAGAATAAGAGAGAAAGATCTAAAATTAATTTGTACAATTATTCCTGAAAGTGAATGGTCAAAAGTAAAATTACCAATAATTTTACTTCGAAGGACGGGATTAGATAAAGGTATTTTTTCAGTTTCAGGATCAAAAAGTGAATTATTTTTTATTCATAAAATCACTGGAAGAACAGACAAAACTTATAATGCTTTTATGTTAGAAGAACATCAACCATATATTTGGAAACCTGAAGCTTTTACAGCTGTTAGAAAAGCAAGTTCCATTGTAATAATTGGTTTTACCTAAAATCATCTGTAAATTTTTCAACTTTAAAATAAAGGTGTATCAAGTGAATAAACAATTATTGGAAGAAACTATTGAATTACTTCAAAAATTAGTACAGAATAAATGTGTAAATCCCCCTGGAAATGAAATCAAAAATATTATGACAATTAGTGTTTTTCTTAAATCAAAGGGAATTGATTGTAAGATTTTTAATTCCTCTCCTACAAAAGGAAATTTAATAGCTAGAATTAAAGGTACAGGGATTGGACCATCTTTAATGTTTGGTCCATCACATGTTGATGTAGTTCCAGTAGAAGATCCAGAAAATTGGATTGTACCACCATTTTCAGGAGAAATTAGAGATGATTATGTTTGGGGAAGAGGAACTTTTGATATGCTTTTTATTGTAGCAGCTCAATGTCAAGCTTTTGCTCAACTAGCTATTGAAGGTTTTAAACCTAAAGGTGATCTTGTTTTAGCTATAGTTTCAGATGAAGAAACAGGAAGTATGTTAGGAGCTAAATGGATGATTGAAAATCACATAGAAGAAATGAAAGTAGATTATGGTACATCAGAATATGGTGGTTTTCAAATTTCAGAAGGAAAGCTTATTCTTTCTGTAGGAGAAAAAGGAGCATCATGGCTTCGATTATCTTTTTTAGGTGAATCTGGTGCAGCTTCCATGCCATTGGGAGTTGAAAATGCTGCAATAAAAGCAGCAGAAGCAGCTGTTAGATTAGCTAATTATAAAACACCTGTAAATACAAAATATCTAAAATATATGGCACAAGGTATGGGACTAGGATTTTTACAAAAAATAATGTTGACAAAAAAAATATTGTTATCATTTGCATTAAAGAGACTATTGAAAAGTGATCCTTCTTTGGCAAAAGCAATTCATGGTTTTAGTCGAATGACAATAGCTCCAACAAGAATAGAAAGTGGAATAAAAACAAATGTAATTCCAATGAATAGTTTTGTTGATATAGATGTCAGAACACTTCCGGGACAGGATTTTGATTACATTAAATTTCATATTAAGAAAGCCTTAGGGAAAAAATTAGCTAAAGAACTCAAGCTAGAAATTATGGAAGAGGAAGGTATAATGACTATGGGGAATGAAAGCCCCATTGACTCTGATTTTGTCAAAGCTACACTAAAGGTCTTCCAGAAGCTGATGCCTGGATGCGCTATTGTTCCAGCAATTGCTTATGGTGCTACTGATTTACGTTTTATAAGAGAAATTGGTGGCATGGGATATGGTTTTTCATTTTATAGTCCAAAAACACCTGCTAGTGAATTAACTAGTATTGCACATGCTACAAATGAAAGAATTAGAATTGAATCAATAGAATTAACATTCAAAGCCTACTATGAATTAGCAAAAGAATTACTTGGATAGTATTTGTTTTTTTACTAATTCAGATTTTTTGATTCTTTGATTTGTTAGATTTATTATTGATGTATAAATTTCTCTTGAATCATCGATTGATATTCCTAACCACTCGTAAAGAACTTTATCAAATTCTATTCTGTCTGGCATGTTTATTTCATCGAAAATAGAAAATATTTGACGTTTCTTAATTGGCTCAAATTTTAACAAAAGTTCTTGTTGAGTTTTTTTTGGTATTTGATCAATGTCTACAATTTGGTGAGAAGACATATCAAAAATTGTATATTGTAAAGCCCCTTTTCCTAGTGAAGCTCTGCCAAAAATCTCAAGAAAGAAATAGCTAATACTCGAATTTAAAAGGGCAATGATTAATTCCCAGTCCTTTGTATACTCTTCATTTAATAACAAACCATAGAATGTTTGGTCTTCAACTACTTTCATATTAGAATAACAAAAGAAGAATCGTCTATCAAAAAATCTATTGCAAAATATCTTTACAGTTTTTACTAATGAAAGAGAATACCAATCGGGTTTATGACGTGCAACAGATGGAACTTTTGGCCAAGTAATAGGAATAGAAGTTTGTTGTTTTATTTCGGTCTGTTGTTTTTCTCCCCACTCAATATATTCCAAGGCACCTTTTTTATTTAATTCAAGTAGCTGATTTTTTGTATAATTACAAACAAATAATTTATACTCTAATTTATTAGAATGAATTTCAAGTTTTTGAACTCTCTTAGGAGATTTTAGAATAGGTACCAAAAATTCTGGTTCAATATTAAATCTTTCAATATTTTTTTTATCAATAATAAAGAAATCATTTATTCCAGTTTTTATAGGATAACGAACTTTTCCAATAGTATGAAGAGGTCTTATTTTATCTGAAATTTTACTCATAATCTTTTCAAAAATATCAGGAGCTCTGATATACTGTGCATTCCATCTTTCACCAGAAAATTTACCTGAAATTTTTGCTTCTTTAATCAAATTCTCCTGTTTAACAGCAATAATTCTGAAATCTTCAAAAAAAATAATTTCTTTTGTTAAATGGAAATTTAGAAGATTTTTATAATTAAGAATTTCTTGATATTTTTTTCGTAAAGTAATAAATAAAACAATTGAATTCTTTAGTGGATTTTCTTTTGTTAAAGTTGTTACTATTGTAATTGTAGTATTAATAGCTGCCTGAAATGCTCTATCAGTAAGATTTGAATAGATTTTCAATAATTGAAAATTATTAATTAGAAAATTTCTAAAATAAAATCCAAACCTTGAGTCTAACCAAGAATTTGAAGTAATATAACATAAAATGCCTTTTTCTCTAAGAAGGCTTAAACCTCTATAGAAAAAATAGATGTAGAAATCACTCTTAAGATAATGATTTATTTCCCAAGTGTTTTCATATATCATTGTAATATTTGAAATAACTTCTTTTTTGTAATTTGGATTTTTTTTATTTTTAATTGGTTTTGTTAGTAACTCTTGTCTGACAAAAGGAGGATTGCCGATAATTATATCAAATTCCTTTACATCCTCTGAAAAAGCTCCATCTGCTGATTCAATTAGTATATCTTTGTTTGCTAAATTTACAAAAAATTTCCTGTTATCAATCTGGATATTAGCAGATACAAGAATGAAAAATAATCTAGTTTTACAAATCCACAATGATTCAGTATCTATATCTAAACCGTAGATATTATTGGATAATAGCTTCTGAACTAGTGTATAATCAGTATTATTAATTGATAGAATAAATTCAAGTTTCTTTTTTAGATATTTTAAAATATTAATCATACCAATTAGGAACTGCCCAGAACCACAACTTGGATCCAGTATTTTCATATTTTCTAATAAATCTAGAATATCTTTGATTTTTTCTTGTGAAAGATTATTGTTAAATTCTTTATCATTATTCCAGATTAATGAAATAATATCATCAACAGCTATAGATGAATTTTGTATTAGATAATTAGCTATTCCTTCTTTACACATGAATTCGACTTCAATTTGCTGTGTGTAAAAAATTCCTTTTTCCTGCTTAGTTATAATATCCTTTGACTCTTCATATATTAGTGAGAAAATTGCAGGAGTGATTTTTTTGTTTTCTTTTTCTCCTTTATTTTCATCAATTGAATAATCAAAACAATTTATGAGTTGTGTCTCTAATTGCTGTTTTATTCTTTCAATGGTAAATCCTTTATTTTCATCTAATTTATTTCTAAAATATTCTAAAGGAATTTTCGATGAAGATAAAAAACTAAGAAACTTTTCAACTAGTAAATCTCGAGTTAATAAATAAATTAGATTTTGAGATTCTTTTTTAGAAATATTTGAAGGAGAATTTAGTCGAAAGTTATTTTGTATTGAAAGGAATTTTTGTAAAAAATTATTTCTCTCATTTAATTGCTTTTGCTGCATTTTCATTAAATCTCGGGTAAAAATAATTATTTAACTACTTTATTATTTTGGTTTTTTGTTAATAATATTTTCAAGAATATTTACCAAGCTTTAAATAATTATTAGAGAGATAGATTACTTGGGAATAACTGAGATGGATACTTGTAGGAGACAGGTAAGTTTACGTTGTAAAAAGAAAACATCGTTAGTTGTAATTATATTTATACTAGTAATAACTAATTCAAATACTTTTAGAGATTCATTTTCACAACAAGAAATTTATCAAATAAATCCAGAGGAAAATCAAATTGTATCTTCTCGTAGTATAGTTATTTCTGATTTTACAGATTTTACAATTGATCAAAATCACACTTACATTTACAGTAATAATTTAAATAGTATCTTAAATTTCTCTTATATTGGTGAAACTATAGAAGAACCAATTTTTGAAAGTTTTAATTCAACTTTCGAACAAATATCAAACATAACAGATTTTGATATCAATTTTAATATTAATTACAAATTTAATGATACGCAAGATATTGGTAATTTTAAATTCACTCTTTGGAGTAGATTTGATGAAACAGGGGATCAAAATCTCTCTCAGCTTTGTTCTTTATCAATTAATGATAATTGGAATACCAGTACAGGTAATTATGAAATAATTGGTTATCAAAATGATTATTCTTCTCCTTATAATAATTCAGTAGGTTTAATACCTCTCGTAGGAAAAATTTCATTTCATGCAAATAGAACTGATGATATTCTCTCTTTAGCAATAATAAATAGTACAACTGATGAAATAATTCTCTCACATACATGGATTTCAGATGTAAAGAAAGCAGTAGATTATTTTCAATTTGAATTGAAAGCTGGGGGAGAAAATAACTTTATAGATATTCAACTAACAGATTTTTCTTCTTTTATAAAGTATTTTCCAGAATTTTCACTCCCAACATATCCTTATGTAAAAACTTATTCAGATTTTTCTGATTTTGTATTGTTCGATAATGACAGTTACATTGAGAGTATTCATAAAAATACTAGTATTGATTTTATCTATCCAGGAACAGGAAGTAATCAACTTGATGAATACTATGTATTAAATCTAGATGAGTATGGTAACTGTAGTGATTTTTCAATTTCATTTGATTTTTATCTTTATTATTTAAATTCAGTTTTTGGATTATTTGAAATATCATTTTTAAGTTATTATAATGAAAATGGAGAATTCGTGGGAACACAAGATATAGGTGTCTCAACAGAAATTTGTTTTGCTTCAGTTATGGATCTTTGGCCAATACAATCTGGAATTTTCAAAATAGGAGCTACTCCTAATGATTTAGGCGTTACTGTTGAATCAGATTACGGTGCTCTAATTAATCCCGGATGGATTACATTTGAAATTACACGCAGCTATGGTGATTTATCAATTGAATGTACTCAAAATAGTTATACTTTATATTTATACGAAAGTCAAATGTATAAACCATTGAATTATATCACAATTGGTTCTAGCCTAGAAACAGATTATAATTCTTTTACTTTAGGGAATTTTACTAATTTCAATGCAGAATTAACATTTGACAATAATAGGAATTCAATTAATCCATTCTATCAATATGATGGAGGATCTGCAGGAGATGCTGGAGATTCATTTAGTACTGCAAAAACAATAACTGCAGGTACCTATTCTGGAACACTGCCAGAAGGTGATGAATACGACTATTATAAAATAAATGTCGAATCAGGAGACAATTTAGCAATTACTTTGAGTTGTGAAAATGATTCAGATTTAGATTTATATCTCTATAATCCATATGGAGGATTAGAAGACCAATCATTATCTGGATCATCAGATGAATTTGTATCAGCTGACATTGATGAAACTGGATACTGGGTAATAAATATACATAAATTTTCTGGAAATGCAAACTATACTTTCACTGTAGTAATAATTAGTGGTTTTGGAACTACGACTCAAAACGGAATAGGAGATAATGCTATATGGATAGCATTAGGAACAATTCTAGGAATTCTACTATTAATAGTAGTAGCTTATTTAACAATTACAAAAAGAGGTCAAAGACAAACTGGTCAAGAAAATGAAGAAATTCAAAATAGTAGATCATTAGATGAAGAGATAGATGTAGCACAAAGGAGTCCAGGAAAATCCGTTTATGATTATCAAGGATTCGATGAAGAATTTAAAGGCTATTCCTTTGGTTGGGAAGAAGAAAAAGAAAAGAAAAAAAATTAAGAGAGATTTAGTAGAAAAGAAAAAGAGTTCCATTCTGATAATGAATTTATTGATTTCTTCATCAAAATACTAAATAAACCAGATATTTACTGTATTGTGAATAATTATTGGAGAAAATAAAATGTTTATTGTTTGTGTAACAGTTTATGTTAAACCAGAAAATAACAAGGAATTTAAGGAAGCAGCATTAAGAAATGCTCGTAACACAAGAAAAGAACCACTTAATCTTAGATTTGATGTTTTACAAAGTGTTGATGACCCGAATAAATTCTTTTTATATGAAGTGTATAAAGATGAAAGTGGTCTTTCAGTACATAAAGAAACAGAACACTACAATGAATGGAGATCCTTTGTTGAAGATATGATGGCTCAACCAAGAGAAGGTATAAAGTATAAAAATATCTTCCCAGAAACAGATGAGGCATTTGAAGCAAAAATAAATTAGAAAGATAAAGTTTACAAATGCAGTAATTATTTTAAGAAAATACAGATTTTGTAGTCAAGAAAATCAATAGTATAAAAATTAGAATTGATTCTCAAAATTATGAGAAAACTTTTAATCTTTTAACAGCTATCTTGAATGATTATGTTGACGAGAAAGGCTAGAATTCTAATAACTATTGGAGCAATTGTAGCTATTTTAGCTATAGGAACACCAATTTTAACAGTTTCTCTTATAAGAATGAATACAATAAACGTAACCTTATTAGAGAATGCAGGGGTAATGATCGAGAATAGAGGAAAAAGAATCTATATTGATCCAATAACCCTACCTACTGATTATCGAGATTTACCTGCTGATATAATATGTATAACACACCCCCATGAAGATCATCTACAAGGAGTTTCTATTAGTTTGATTAAAACTAATGATACAGTAATTATCCATCCTGATAATATTTCAGATATTATGTATTCAAATTTAGGCGTTGGAGTAGATCCTTTAGATCAAGTAGAAGTAGGAAATATTAAAATCACTGCTTTTTACATGTACACATTGCCAGTAGATATTTATCCAGCAAGTCATCCTAGAGAAAATAACTATACAAGCTTTATTATAGATATTAATGGATTCACTATTTTTCATGCAGGAGATTCAAAAAACATTGAAGAATATGAAGATTTAGCAGGAACGATTGATCTAGCACTACTACCATTGGGTCCAGGATGTCAAACAATGTATAGAGAAGAAGTTTGTGATGCTTTAGATGTTATTCAACCAAAATATTTCATACCTATTCATTATGTTGGAGATGAACATACGACTTTCACTGCACTTTATGAAGATTCACTAGATTGTCAGATAATTGCTCTTGAGTATTTTACATCACATAAGTTTAGAGGTTAAAAAGTAAAAATAAAGTGGAAACTTTTCATTTGATTCTATTGTGAAAAGTTTTCAAATTTTTTCTATTTCTTTAGAATGCTATCAATTCAAAAAAATTCTGTTTGAAAATTTAATTTATATTTTTTTTCTTATTATTATCAATGGTTTTTCCCTAAAACATTTGAAGTAATAAAATAAAATAACATTGTGAATAAATTTGAATGAACAGAATCAATTTGAGCTATTACATACACCACACTTATTTTTTGGTTCTGGTGAATTTAAGAAAATTGGCACTATAACTAAAAGTATTGGATCAAAAATATTGATAGTTGCTAGTGAGAGTGTTTTGAAAGAAAAAGAAACCAAATCATTACTTCTTGAAAAATTACAAGAAAACGATTTAGATTTTGAGATGTTTTTTGTTCAAGGTGAACCTGAAGTTGAATTTATTGACGAAGGAGTTGATTTAGCATTAAATCTACAATCTGATGTTATTTTAGGTATTGGTGGTGGAAGTGTTATTGATGCAGGTAAAGCTATTTCTGGGATAGCAGCTAATGGAGGTTCTACTCAAGATTATATGGAAATAATTGGAAAAGGTTCAAAAATAATTAAAGAACCAATACCATTTATTGCTATACCTACTACTGCTGGTACCGGAAGTGAAGCGACAAAGAATGCTGTTATTCTATCAAAAGAACACAAAATAAAAACAAGTATACGAAGTACTCTATTAATACCAAAAATAGCTTTAATAGATCCTCAACTTATGGTTTCTCTTCCCTCTAATATCACCGCTAGCTCAGGATTAGATGCTTTAACACAGCTGATTGAATCCTATACTTCTATTAAATCTCAACCAATAACTGATTCCTTAGCTTTATTAGGCATCCAGAAAATAACTGAATCGCTATTACGAGCTTTTGAAGAAGGATTAGATATTACTGCAAGGAGTGATATGGCACTAGCAGCTTATCTCAGTGGTATTTGTTTAACAAATGCTGGTCTTGGAGCAGTTCATGGTTTTGCGGGTTCTATTGGCGGTCTTTTGGGTATTCCTCATGGTGTTATATGTGGAGCATTATTAGCACCAACAATTGAACAAAATATCAAACAAATGATTAGTCAAGTTCCTTATCACCCACAACTACAAAAATATGCAACACTTGGTGAATCTGTAAGTGGATTAATTTTTGATGATATTCGAGAATCTGTTTCCAACTTAATTGGGTTTCTAAAAAATATTACAAGTATACTCCAAATTCCAAAGCTTTCTAAATTTGGATTAAAATTTGAAGAATTTAGCAAAATAATAGAAAATACAAAAAAATCTTCAAGTATGAAATATAATCCAATACAACTTAAAGATCAACAATTAGAAGCAATTTTACAACAAGTTTTGTAATTAATATGAATTATTGCTTAAATAAATGATTATTTATAAGTAAACCATTATGTTTTTATAACGCCATTAGAATAAAAGATAAAATTACTCCCTCTGGGAGGTTTCCTATTGCATTCTAGGACAGTTAAAATTCCTAATTATAATACTATTACTAGTGATGATAACGATTATGTTATTCCAGAAAGAATTAATGCATCTGCTAGTGATGTACTAAATTATCTTCTTCGTTATGGAACAGATCAACAAGTAAATTTTATTTTACATTTGGATGGGAAAGTAAATGAGAAAATCATGAAAAAAGCTATTAGATTAACTCTTGATGCTGAACCAATACTTGGATCAAGATTAATTAAAAATGTCAGAAAACCATACTGGGAACGAAGACATGATCTTGATAATGAAGATTACTTTAAAGTCATTAAAGAAAAAGATAATGAATTACTCTCTAAACAATTCATTTTAGGGCAAATTGATCCTGGTGAAGAACCTCTGGTCCAAGTGAGAATTTTTCGTGATAAAACGGATTCGATAGCAATCAAATCAGATCATTCCATTATGGATGGAGGGGGATTTTATGATTATCTTACACTCTTATGTTCAATTTATAATGAATTATTAAAAGATCCAATCTATATCGTGAAACCAAATTTGACTGGTGATAGAAGTGTTGGTCAAGTTTTAAAACATTATAGTTTTAGAAATAAATTAAAATCATTTCTAAAAGAAACAACATCTTCCCCCACTTGGTCTTTCCCTGCAATTGGTTCTGGTAAAACACAAAAGAATTTTATCTTGAAAAGGTTCTCAAAGGAAAGATTTCTGGTAATAAAAGAATATGGTAAAAATCACAATGCAACCATTAATGATATGTTTCTCACAGCATTTTTCAGAGGCTTATTTCAAATACAAAAACCTAAACCAAATTCAATTATGATTGTTTCCGTACCAACAGATCTCCGATCTTTACTTCCTGAAAGAAAAGCTGAAACTATTGCTAATCTTGTTTCCTCTACCTTTGTAGTTGCAAAGTATATTCCTGATGAATCTTTTATTGACACATTAGCTCAAATCAGTCAGCAAATGAAAAAGAAGAAAGAGATTCATCTCGGACTAGGTTATATGTATCTAATAAAAAATATCTTTCGTATAAGATTTTCTTTTCTTGAGAGAATTGTAAGAATGATGTATAACAGACTAACAAAAAAAGGTAAAATGCATCCAATTTTAACAAATGTTGGGATGATTGATTCACAAAAGAGATACTTTGGAGATGTGAATGTAATCGATGGATATCTTGTTACACCTGTTAATTGGTCACCATCCTTTTCTATGGGAATTAGCTCTTTTGATAAAAAACTAACTCTTAGTGTAGGTTTTTGTGAAGATTCTTATTCGAAAGAAAGTGTAGAGCGTTTTTTGGAATTTATTGATCAACAATTACCAAAATAAAAAAAACTAAGCAGAGAAAAAGCTTGCATTTTCAATGGTGAATTATTATTTTTTACTATTAATTTATTTTATTGATTCCTTGATTAACTGCTTTCTCTAATACACTAAATGATGTCTTTTTACTAAAATACGATCCATGATATTTTGTTCCAATACTTATTTCTGAAATCTTTAAACCTTGTTTTCATAAATTCCGACATTTCATTTTACATTCCTCATCTATATCTTGAACTTGATTTGTTTTGTAGAATCTCTTCGATTTTCTCAAGAGTTTTCTATTTGAAAGTGCAAAAGAAAAAAACAAGTATGATCAATATTTTGCTGAAGGAGGAAAATTTGCTCATGCTTTAAATCCAAAAATTCCTGAAAGTAAATTTACTGAATATCTTGTAGAATTTAATACTATAAACAAAGAAACAGAGCAAGAAATACTTGAATGGTTAAAGCAACGTGAGAAATTCATTAATGATAATAATATTGATAGTGCTACTATGTTTAGTTTTCTTCGTCGAATAAACTATCATAATAAAAGAATGTCTAAATTGATGGATGAAGTTGCTAAATCAATTGGCTATGAATTATAATTACATGTTAGAATTATTGCGTTTTTTATCTTCTCTCCTAAATTTAATAGTATAAATAGTGATGAATATTCCAGTTGGAGTTGATATACAAACAGAAATAATCAAGTAGGGTAACAAATCAAGAAAGGTAGGTCGAGAGTATCTGAAACTCGTAGAAAAACCTGCGTCTATCATATATTCATATCCTTTTTCAAATGAAAATTCATAAGCTTTTAAATCATCTGTAAAACCAAAAGCTCCATCTGGCCAAGGAGTTATTCCCGGTTCAGTGAGACCTTTTGTTTGAATTTCAGCAATAAAATCACGGGGGATAATGCAGCTAATAGCTTTTCGTACATTTTTCGCTGATTCTTTTCCAGCTACTGGGCAAAGTTCACCACTTCCTAGCCAAGGATGGTTCATATTAACTGCAATTTCATGAGTTCGTAAATTCAAACCTGTTTGATATGATAACTCATCTTCTTCTAATTCTGATACAGAAACACCAAAATTTGAATCGATTATCTGTAATTTCCCACTCTTTAAATCTTGTAATGCTAAAGTTTTATTGGAATAATACTGAAATATAATTTTTTCAAGAATTGGTTCTGATCCAGCGCTTAATTCATTAAAATACTGATTTTTTGTTAAGTAAATCTCACCCGTTATTGGATTATATCTTTCTAAACGATATGATCCTGTTCCGAAAATTCGTTCAGGATGATTTTTTGCCCAATCTATAGAAGTTTCAAGATGATTATTTGGTTCTATAGATTCCCATATAGATTTAGGAAGAATAGGTACTGCTAGGTTCTTTTCTTGATAAACCCAAGGTTGAGTGAATTCAATAGTGAAGATATTTTCACTTATTTTTTCAAATGAATTGTTATTCCAAAATTCTGTATTTGCTAGATATTGTGAATTACTTAGAGAAGGTGTTATAGCTAACTTGTAACTATATTCAATATCCTCGAAAGTGACTTTTGTTCCATCAGCGAATTTAGCTTCTGGATCCAATTCAATAGTATATAATAATCCATCATTACTAGAGTATGTACTAGCTACATGTGGATTGAAACATTTTGAATTAGCTTCTCTTTTGGATAAACCACTAAAAATCTGCCCTAACCATAATCTCTCTGTTGCGCTTTCTTTATCACAATCTCCTTTTTTCCAATAACCTGAGATCAATGGATGGAATAATTCCACTAATGTAGAATAAGCAAAATTTAATTCATTACTCGATTCAATTTCCCAAAATTCCATTGATTCAAATTCAGCTGTTAGTAAAGTTCCATCAAAACCAGATAATCCATCTATGCAAGGATAGACTTCCTTTTCATAAATAATTGAAATAGCAGGAATGTCTTCATACAGAATTTCTTGAATGTCTTTTGCCCATTTAGTTCTTTTATTATTTGTATAGGATGAATTAAATTTGCTAATTACATCATCCATTAATTCATTTTGATATTGGTAAATATTATTACCTACTGGTATACTTTTTGATGAATAAAATAGACTATAAGGACTATAATCAATTGGATTTCTTTTACTATAACATATAAGATCATAGCCATTTTCAAAATATGTAGGAATTTGATATGGACCAGTTTCATTCCATAATAGTGCTGAAATTTCCTCCCAACTAGCTTGTTCAAAAACATCTACACAAATTCCAATTTTTAGCAGATATTCCACTAATAATGTTGACCAATATCTAACTAAAGGATCTTCTGCAGATGCTATAACTGATACTGAAAAAAAAGGACCTGGATTTGCAGCATTGATATTCTCAGTTGGAGTAAAAAATGGTAAAATATAAAAAATCGTTATTATTACTACAAAAAATATTCTCTTTTTTATACTTCGCTTCATGTTTAATCCCTTTTTCTTATTGATTTGTTTTATCCTTTCTCCTAGATTTTATACAATAAACAGTAATGAATATTCCAACTGGAATAGATATACAAACAGAAATTATCAATGGTAAAAAGAAATCTTGATGGTAAGAAATTAAGCCTTGCGGTGGTACAAACCCAGCTGCTCTCATAAAGAAATTTCCCAAATTTACTGAAAATTCATAAGCTTTTAAATCATCTGTAAAACCAAACGCTCCGCTTGGCCAAGGAGTTATTCCCGGTTCAGTGAGACCTTTTGTTTGTATTTCAGCAATAAAATCGCGAGGAATAATACAGCTAATAGCTTTTCGTATATTTTTCGAAGATTCTTTTGTAGCTAAAGGAGTTTCTACACCATTACCTAACCAAGGATGATTCATATTGACAGCAATTTCGTGAGTACGTAAATTCAAACTAGTTTGGTATGATAACTCTTCCTTTTCTACTTCCGATTTAGTTACTCCAAACTTTGAATCGATTATCTGTAATTTTCCAATTTTCAAATCTTGTAATGCTTGAGTTTTATTTGGATAATATAGAAATGTAATATCTTCAAGAACTGGTTCAGTTCCAGCACTTAGTTCACTATAATACTGATTTTTTGTTAGATGAATTTCTCTTGTTTTTGGATTATAGCTTTCTAAACGATATGGTCCTGTTCCGAAAATTCGTTCAGGATGATTTATTGCCCAATCAATAGAAGTATCAAGATGATTTTCAGGTTCAATGGATTCCCAAATTGCTTTAGGTAGAATAGGTACTGCTAGATTCTTTTCTTGATAAACCCAGGGTTGAGTAAATTCAATAGTGAAGACATTTTCACATTTTCTTCCAAAGGAATTATTAGTCCAAAATTCTGAATTAGCTAGATATTGTGATTTACTTAGTGATTGTGTTATTGCCAATTTGTAATTGTATTCAATATCTTCGTAAGTAACTGTTGTTCCGTCAGCAAATTTTGCATTAGGATCTAATTCAATTGTATATAATAATCCATCATTACTGGAGTATGTACTTGCTACGTGTGGATTGAAATCATATGAATTAGCTTCTCGTTTGGATAAACCACTAAAAATCTGCCCTAACCATAATCTCTCTGTTACACTCTCTTTACTGTAATCTCTTTTATTCCAATATCCTGAAATCAATGGGTGGAACAATTCCTCTAATGCAGTATAAGCAAAATTTAATTCATTACTCGATTCAATTTCCCAAGTTTCCATTGTTTCATATTCAACTGCCAATAAAGTACCATCAAAATCAGACAATCCGTCGACACAAGCAAAGAGATCCTTTTCATAGATAATTGATATTGCAGGTACTTCATCATACAGAATTTTTTGAATTTCTTTTGCCCATTTACATCTATTTTTATTATTATAGGATGCATTAAAATTGTTAATTGCTTCATCCATTAATTCACTTTGATATTGGTAAATATTATTGCCATATGGGATATTATTTGATGAATCTAATAAATCATAAGGATTAAAATCAATTGGATTTCTTTTACTATAACATATAAGATCATAGCCATTTTCACGATAATCAGGAATTGGATATGAACCTTCATTATTCCATAGAATTTCTGATATTTCTTCCCAAGTAGCTTGTTCAAAGACATCTACTTGAATTCCAAGCTTTGGTAGATATTCTACTAATAATGTTGACCAGTATCTAACTAAAGGATCTTCCGCAGATGCAATTACGGATATTGGGAAATAAGGTCCCGGATTAGATGCAGAGGCATTCTCAATTGAAGTAAAAAATGGTAAAACATAAAAAATCGTTATTATTACTACAAAAAATATTCTCTTTTTTATAGATCGCTTCACATTTATTCCCTTCTCTTTTTTTGGAGTATATTATTGACTACCTCCTGTTAACGGAAATATTGTTTTCTTGTTTTAGAGGTTCTTCCCAACCTTCCCCATGGAAATCCTCTTATTTGATTTCCCATTTTCTCTGGACTCCAGTCCCACTGACGGAATTCCATCACCTGTTCCTTTGAAATAAGATTAACAACTAACGAAAAGAAATTATCTATGAAAATATAAAATGATAAATGACTTGTTCTTAATTTGAACTGTAATAGTTTCTCTCTTTTTCCAATTACCACTATATTTGCCTTCTTTTCTTATCAAGTATTTTTTCAGGGGAGATACTTGAAATACTGTAATCGTCTAATAACTATCTTTTTTTTCATTAAAATATGTTTCTGGAACGAATTTTTGGGGACGGTTTTCTATTATATTAATTTTGAAATATGAACGAGTACTCACATATTGTAATAAAATATTAATTTCGAAAAATGAAATTGAATCTTCTGCACTAATCGCTATTAAACCAATATATGTTGAAAATAAAATTGTAATAATTAAGCATTAATTATTAATTTTGTTTTTTTATCACTCTTTTTTTTTATTGTTAACCATTTCCATTAGTCATTTACTATTTTTTACTTTTTATCCTATTGCCATCTAGAAGAAAAACCTTTTTTTGTGTTATAGTGTTTCTTAACTAAAAAAAAGGATGTTTATTATTATGGCTAAGAGAGCTTTAACACGAGAACCAGGATTGAGTTATAATCTATGTATTTCTGATCATCCACTCAGATATGATGTTCATATAGGAAAAGCTCGTCGACAGCATGCAGCTTATCGAGAAGTTTTAACTAGTCTAGGATTGGAAGTGATATTACTTGCTCGAGAGGATAAATTACCAGACTCATGTTTTGTAGAAGATACAGCAATAATTGAAAAAAATAAAGTCTTTATCACTCGTATGGCTAAAGAAGGTAGACGTGGTGAGGAATTAGCAATTATTGAAGCTCTTAAAGATCATCTCCAAATTAATCAAGCTAATGAACCAGCTACGATAGAAGGAGGTGATGTAATCCACCTAGAAGATCAGCTAATAGCAGGCATAACAGAGCGCACTAATGCTGATGGAATAAAACAGATGATGGAATGGTTAGCTGTTCCAGTTACAACACTAGAAGCTCTCGAAGTAATGCACCTAAAAAGCTATGTTACTTTTTTAGGTAAAAATACAATAATTGTCACCGAGAAATTTGCTCAACATCCAGTTCTGGAGAAATTCGAAAAAATAATTGTACCAAAATTCGAAACTTATGCAGCTAATACACTTACTATCAATAATGTTGTTTTGATGTCTTCTAATCATCTCAAATCAGTTGGTTTGGTTCGGGAAGCAGGATTTGAAGTAATCACATTAGATATGTCTGAATTCGAAAAATGTGGTGGAGCATTAACGTGTCTTTCCTTGATTTTTTGATAAATAATAATTCATTATGAAAAAAATTCTAGCTTTTATTTAATTTTACATTTATACATATAAACTACAAATGATTTAAAAGGAAAAATGATTATAACTTTTTAGTTAAATTTTTTGGTGATTTAGATTTTGAGTAAAAATAATGTTAAAGAAATACAATATGCTACTTTTGGAGAAAGATTCAAGGCAGTAGCTTTGGATTATATTGGTGCTTGGCTGCTTTTTTTTGTTGGTGCTTTAGTGCAAACACCACTTTTCTGGATTGGAGCCTTCAGCATTGTAATGGGTGTAATCTGCTAGATTCTTGGATTATTTGCTTTACTCTTCATAAATGGTTATGGCCCTTCTTTAAATCGAGGTCAAACGCCTAATAGAAGGAAAAATGGCGTTAAAATCATGAAGATAGTAAATAAGGAGACTATGGAATTAAGAGATTTAAGAGACGATGATATGGGTCTTATGATTCTAAGAGCATTTGTTGGTTGGTTAGAATTATTCATCCCATTTCCCCTATTATTACCTTGGATTATTATAAGTTCAAGCAAATATAAACAACGTTTGGCAGATATGATTGTAAACACTGTTGTCGTAAAAGTTGATCCAGTAGAAGAAGTAAGTATTAAAGACTTTAGAATGAAGAAAAGTGATCCAATACCAGAAGGTGACACAACAACTACTGCTACAACAACTACTAAAACGAAAGTAACAACTGAAACTAAGGTAACTGAAGGTATTGTACAGACTGGAATTAATACCTCACTATTTAATATTGGAAAAATGATTCTGATTATTAGTTCAATTATTCTAATGATATGTTTTCTAGATTTCTTAATTGCAGATATAATTAGAACTGTAGATAGAAGCTTGTACATTTTTGGCGGTAATTCTTTCAATCTTGGTGCTGCTTATACAACTGCAAGAGTTTTGCAAATAATTAGCTATATTGCATTTTTTGCTAGTTGCGCTGGTTTATCTCTAATTAGCTTTTCACTTGAAGAAGAACATAGATTACCTTTCATTATATCTTCAGCACTTTATCTTGTTTTTATTATCTTGCGAATCTTTGCAGAAAATACAAACTTTAGTAATATAGAACTATTAGGCACCATTAATTTTGTAAACATCTACTTTGTTGTAATCGCTACAGGATCGTTTGTAATTAAACTTCTAAATGCTATTTTAATAATTGTCATGTTGTTCTTACTAAATGCTGGCATTAGGAAAATAAAAGAAAAATATCAATTAGCGATTAAACCTTTTACTGTTCAAATAGCGCTTATAGTTTTCATATGCTTATGGTTTGCTACAATTATAACTGGTATTGCTGCTCAACCAGAGGCTGTTTTTGCAACAGTAATATTTTATCTTCGATTCTTCTTTGGATACCTATTAACAATAACCTATTTGATAATTTTTGGACGATTAATGAAACTGAGAAAAATAAGCTCTACTTAATTTTTCTCTATTTCTTACTCTTTTTTTTCATACTGAATAAAGTTTATTAGCATAAAAATTACTTATACTATTGTTTTTAGATAAGGAGTTATTAAAAACATGCCTGAAAAATCAGATACTTCTATGGGAACTATTTCCCTTATATTTGGAATTTTGGGTTGCGTAAGCGTTTTGCCATGTATTGGTCCTATTGTTGCTCTTATAACTGGTTATGCAGCAAGAGGAACTGCTGGTGAATCAAATGGGCGTATAGGAAGAATATTAGGTTGGATTATGCTCTGTTTACCACTCATAGCTTTTATTGTATGGATAATTCTAGTGTTTGTACTTTGGGGCGGCTCTTGGTGGCCTTGGCCATAAAATACTAACTAGAATTAGTTGGGAGAATACCCCCTCCCTTTTTTTTATTTATTTATTAATTTTATAGAATTGCTAATCCTCTTTTTTTTGCTTTCTTCTCCACGAAAATTAGTAATACTCGAGCAATAATTACATAGAATACTAAATTTGCACCTAAAATAACTAATTCCTGCCAAATAGGTAGAAGTGTTATGAATTTATCACCAAAAATGAAATGTCGCATAAGATCGAAATTATATGTATAGGGAAATATCATAGTAATATATTTCATTACTGTTCCAAATCCTTTGTTTATTACCATAAAAGATTGAACTGGCATATATGCACCAAACACAAATTGAATTAATTGATGAGTCATTGAAATGAATATTCTGGATTGTCTAGTCAATAATGCAAACATTCCAAAATAAAGACCAATTGCTATATTGCTGATAAAAGTAATTAAAGTCACTAAAAGTGTATAACCTATCACAGCTGGATTAGTTAAATTACCGGAAAGTCCTAATGTCAAAATATAGAGAGGAATGAAGAAAACAAAAGTGACTAGTCCTCGTGAGATAGCGCTAGACACTAGATAACCCATTCTGGTAGAGGGAGTGACAAATATTGCATCTACAGTCCCAAAATGGACATCTTCCTCAACTCTATTAAATGGACCCCAAGTAGCAACACTTGAAAAGAATTGTACTAAAGTACCACTTAGCATAAAAAGGAAAAGGTCAGATTCGTCCAAACCAATGTAAGAAAGTACTTCAGGAGTAAAATAGTAGGCTCCACCTATAATAGCAAAACCTAAAGTTAATGATACCATTTCAAGTAGCATCCCTAAAAAGAAGGCTCTATACCTAACATAAGTTTTTAAATCACGCCAAATACCTTTGAAAATTACTCGAGATGTATATTGTATACTCATTTTCTAATCTCCTAAAGTATTGATAAACCATTTTCTTTCGCTTTCTTCTCAACTTTTTTGAGTAAGAAATACGCAATTACTACAAAAAAGATTGAAGAAACTGCAAGCAATACAAATTCACTCCAAATTGGCAGAAGTGTAATGTAACCTTCTCCAAACATGAAATATCTGAATAAATCGTAACAATAAGTATAAGGGAAGATCATCGCCATATATTTCAAAGCAATACCAGCTTTTGTCATCGTAATGAATGCTTGCACTGGAACAAAAGCACCGCAAATGAATTGGAAAACATTATTGAGAAAAATTGCAATAGGTTGTATCCTTCTAATTAAAATTGCTAACATCGCAAAAAATAAACCAAAAGCGATCGCACTTATTATTGTTATTAAAACAACTAGCAATGTAAATCCAATTGCAGCTATATTTGTTAGTAAACCTTGAAAACCCATTATAATAAGATAAGCAGGAATAAAGAATATTAAATTTAGAATTGCATCAGAAATTGTGGGAGAAATAAGATAAGCTATCCTTCCTGTAGGAGAAACAAATACTGCTTCAAGTGTGCCATAATGAATATCTCTTTGCACTTGACCCATAGGAGCCCAAGTTGAAGTGTCAGCGAATGTACTTAATGCAATTCCACCTACAAAAAAAACAAAGACATCAGTAGATTGAATTCCTGTTTCAGAGACAGTACCAACGTTGAAATTTAGTATGACACTGAAAAGGTAACCTGCACCCATACCAATTGCCATATTTAGAAGCCAACCAACTAGTCTCATAACATACCTTCTAATATTTACCATATCCCTCCAGACACCTTTTCTTACCACTCGAAAAGAATGAGTAAAATTTAAACGAACATTTTGAACTGACATTTACTAACCCTCCAATTCAACTTTCTTATCGCAATATTTAATGAAAACGTCTTCTAAGGTACCGGTTCTGTAAGAAATTATTGGATTTAAACCAAATTCTTGACATTTATCCATTACAGCTTGAAAAGCTAAAGTACTATCTTTCACTGGCAAACGCAAATAACCATTGTCTTGTTTGACTTCTATTACAGAATCTAAAAGAGCTAATTCTTGTATGAATTTTGGTGTAGCTTCTTCTGTAGTTCTCATACGAAGTTCCAATAATTGGATGTTAACATCATCCATTAATTTTTGAGGAGTGCCAATAGCTACTACTTTTCCTTCAAAAATAATTGCTACTCGATCACAAAGCTCTTCTATTTCAGACATTATTTGAGAGGTGATAATTACTGTTTTACCCTTTTCCTTAGTATAATCTTTTACAAAATTACGAATCTTTTTCGCAGCGATTGGATCTAATCCTTTGCTAATTTCATCTGCAAAAACCAAATCAGGATTGTGTAAGAATCCTCGCATTACTACAATTGCTTGCTTTTGCCCTCCAGAAAGCTTCATGACTTCTTTATCAAAAATCTCATCATTCTCATAGGTTTTTTTGAATTCTTCTAATCTCTCTTGAAATTCTTCCTTTGTCATATTGTAAAGAGTAGCAAAGAATTCTAAATTTTCTTTTCCAGTTAAACGTGCATAAGTTGATCTTTCCGAATCTTGACCGATATAACCAATTCTTTTTCGGATTTCTTTTTCATCCTTTTCGATATCTAATCCAAGTATCTCTACCTCTCCTTCCGTTTTCCCTAGAAGAGTTGAACATATTTTAATAAAAGTCGTTTTCCCTGCACCATTTGGGCCTAATAGTCCAAAAATTTCTCCTTTTTCAACTGTTAAATCTAATCCCTTTAGCGCTTCGGTTTCTCTCTTCCTACTTTTGTAGGTTTTTTTCACACCTTTTGCTACGAGTGCATTTTTCATTTTTTACACCAATATTTTTCTTTTTTTATTTCAAATCTGATAGACAAAAACCATCAAGTTTAACATTAACTACACTAATACCAAATATCTGCCATTTAATAAAGAAAATTCACATTTTTAGGTCTCTAATGGTAACCTCACCTAGGTAGGTCTCAACTTGTTACCTAAAGGAATTTATATGTAATTGATACAAAATATTATCCAAATTGGTTTTAGAAAATGAGAAAATTAGCTAATTTTCATATTTTACACTAAAAAAATATCTAAATATTGACTAGAAATTGAAATAGTGATGAATGAGCTAATGTATAGAATGATAACTCGGATCTAGCATTTTCTCTTAATGACATATCTAGTGTTAAAGCTTTTTCTAATGCTATAAGAGCATCATCAATTAGATAATTCTCAGCATAAATTGTTGCTAACGCATACCAAGAGTCAGCACCTTCATTATCTAATTCTAAAGATGCTTCCAAGTACTCTAAAGCTTCATCATGATACCCAAGATTGTAATAAGATAAACCTAAATTATGAGTAGCAATTTCATTATCAGGTTCAGCTTGTACAACTATCTTGAATGACTTAAGTGCATCCTCAAAATTTTCTATAATATAGGAAATTTGGCCAAATTTACTAATTAACTCAATATTTTTAGGATTTCGTTTAATTGCTTCTCCATAATAATAATAAGCTTGTTCTGCTTCGCCTAATGACTCATACGCTTGCCCAATTTTTATGTAAAGTCTAATTTCATCTTTAACGATGCTTTTTCTTAGAAGCTTTTTCCAGCAGTGTATTGCCTCAACGTATTCCGCTTGATTGAATAGAGCGTTGGCTAGGAAGTCTAGTAAATGTATCTTTTCAGGGTTTTTTCGAAGGAGTCTTTTGTAGAATTGTATTTCTACTTCTTCTTCAGGAACCCTTTTTTCGAATCTTCCTAGTGTCATACAGCATTACACCTGCGTTACTGTAATGCCTTGCCAAAATGAAATATTGTTACCTCTCTCTCTGTTTCATTTTAATATATGTAGACTTTCTATTTAAACCTAGTTTTAACTACAATATTAAATTTTATAATCAATACAAAAGAAAAATAGATTTTAATTAACTCTGAAATGTTTATTTAGTGTTAAATATAGAGTGATATAACAAAAAACTAATGTGATTTTATGAGTTCTAATACAGAAATATCCTTGCCTTTTTTTGGTCTAATATCTGATAATATTAATTATGCAAATCTTTGTGCTTTAGGTATTCCATGGAGCGCTTCTTCCTCATATCGAGATGGAGCAGATCATGGACCTACATTCATTCGTAGTGCAACATCAGGAGTACTATACAATACTTTTACTGAAATGGGTTTAAATCTAAAAGAAAAATGGCAAATTTACGATCCAGGAAATTTACAGATCAATTCAAACAATCCTTTAGAAGTACGGAATAGTATTTTAGAACAAATTAAATCAGTTAATAGATATGGGATGAAATATTTTTTTATGGGAGGAGATCATTTATCTACTTATTTCACCTTTTGGTCGTTAAAACAGCTGGAAGAAAGCTCTCGAGTAGGAATTATCTATTTAGATGCTCATCCAGATCTTTATGATTCATATAATGGAAACAAACATTCTCATGCTTGTGTACTTAGAAGAATAATTGAAGATACTCACATTGATCCAACAAATGTTATACAAGTAGGAATTAGAGCAGCTACTCCTGAACAATCGAGTTTTGCCCAAAAAGTTGGGATAAAAACTATAACTACAAAAGAATTCCTACAAAATGGTTCTGAACAAACAGCTGAGATAGTAAAAGGAAATTTACCAAATAATCTCGAGAAGATATATATTTCAATAGATCTTGACGTTTTAGATCCAGCATTTGCTCCTGGTGTAGGAAATCCACAACCGGGAGGATTAACAACTCGAGATTTAATGAATTTCATCCAAAATTTGTATGGATTGAAAATTAATGCTTTTGATATCGTAGAACTTTGTCCGAAAATTGATTACTCCGGTATTACTGCTTTTGCTTCTGCGATGTTAATTAAAGAAATGTTGGGAATAATTCAGAAATAAGGTGAAGAATTAATCTTTAGCATCCTCTTTCTCAAGCATTTCTTTTTCTTCAAATTTGATTTTTTCTAATTGTTTAGCAATATCGGATACTCTCTTGTGTTTAATATCTTCATTTAAATTTTCCAAACTTTCAACAACTTGTTTTCGCTGTTTTTTAACTGCTCTTAACCATTCTTTTGAAGGATTAGTAATTTGCTGATCAGTTAATTGTAAAATAACTAAATCTTCTTTTGCGAAATATTTTTTCTTCATTTGTGTAAGATTTGTGATATAAAATGGTAAATAACATAAACCAATTCCTAATGCACAACAACAAACAACAAGAATAAGTTCCATAATGAAATCGTATTTTTCAAAAGTTAAATGTCTTAATAAACCACCAATACTATCAATGTCAATATAAGGTTTAGTTGTTAAACCCACAAATCTTAGATTTACTAATTCATCGAAAGATTGAGGTTTCACTATTCGAGTAACTGGAAGTTTAAAATTCTTGAACAGATATTTATCTTTTGGTTTTTTGTTTAGATCACTTTTTTCTGTTTCCTTTTCCTTTTTACCAATTGATAAATAAATATAATCGTCTAAAATTGTTAAATCTTTGAATTCAATATCAAAATAATAACTACTCATTGTCTGTATAACAAATGAACCTCCATCTAATTTTGGAATGTTCTCTGGTATAGGTTTAGTATCTACTCCATACTTGTATGTAATTTTTTCTTTTTGATTAAAGACATAAACCCGAAAAATAATTTTAGAAGAACCAAAGCTATAATTGATGATTGGTAGAAAGCAAAATATAACATTGCCTACTTTCTCAAATGTAAATTGATATTTGATAAGTTTCACAGGATTCGCAAGTAGATCATTAAAGAAGTATTCTTTAAAACTATCACCTAAAAAAACATTATTTAATTGAATATTCTTTATTGATAGAGCTTGTTTGTTCTTTTCTTTAACCATGCATATCATTAAGAGTATTTTTTGAGAATATTTAAAGTTATTTTAGGAACAAAAAGCAAATTTTAGGTTTAACAATTATCAAAAATTTATTTTTCTATCTTTTAAAACTGGAATAATTTTCCGAGTGTTTTCAAGAACATCTGATTTCAATCTCGCAATCATTACTTCTTCAAAATTACCCGCTCCAGCAATAATATTTCCAAGTGGATCAATTATTCTTGATGAACCTGAATATTTCACTAATGTAGGTTCCAAATCAGAACCTAAACGATTGAGGGCAATATGATAGGAGGTGTTTTCAAGAGCTCGTGCAGCAGCAAGTAGATTAAAATGATGAATTCTAGCACTTGGCCAAGCAGCAATTGTTATCAGAACCTCAGCACCGTTTAATACCAATTGCCTTGCAACTTCTGGAAAACGCATATCATAACAAATACTCATACCAATCATAGCTTTATTGTTAAGATTAATTGGTTCTGAAACATCTGTGCCAGGAGTAAAGTGATTTTTTTCCTGCCCCCAAAGATGTATTTTATAATATTGATAAACTAATTCCTTTGCAGGAGTAAGTATAAATCCAAGATTACGGAAAGCATTTGTTTTTTTATCTTTAACCAAAAATGATCCAGCAATATTTGTATTAAATTCCTGAGCTAGTTTTCCAAGAAATTTTAAAGTATAACTATCGTTCAAATCTTCTGCAAGACCTGAAAAGTGACTATAAGCAAAACCGGTACTAAATAATTCAGGTAAAATCCACAGATCAATTTCAGAACGATGATTGAGTTGTATTGTATCTTTTATTTTTTTTAAATTCTCTTCTTTTCGTGCAAACAATATATCCATTTGATAAGCAGCTACTGTAATATCTTTCATTTAACATTCCTCAATTATTAATTGATACTTACTTCAATTTTTAAACATAATTTTATTTATATTTGATTTTCTGATTTTCGGAACTAAAATCTAAATTTTTAATTTTAAACTTACAGGACAATGGTCAGAACCCATAACATCCGTTAAAATATCTGCTTCAATTATTTTTTCCTTCAAGTCTTCAGTAACAAAGAAATAATCTAAACGCCATCCAACGTTTTTTTCCCTTGCACCAATATTTCTGACTGACCACCAAGAATATTTTTCAGGAATAGCTCCATGCTTAAATCTAAAGGTGTCAATATATCCCATAGAAACTATTTTATCCATCCATTCCCTTTCTATTGGAAGAAATCCAGAAATATTTTCATTAGCTTTGGGATGAGTAAGATCGATAGGTTTATGGGCAGTATTTACATCCCCACAAAAAATTACTGATTTTCCTTTTGATCTTTTTCTTTCGCAATATTCCAGAAATGCATCATAATAATCCATTTTATACTTCAATCTTTCTTGGTCTTTCTTTCCATTTGGAAAATAAACATTACATAAAATAAATTTCTCGAACTCTATTGCTACAAACCTTCCCTCTTTATCTAAATTTGCTATTCCTAAACCATATTCAACATTTAGTGGTTCTTCTTTTGTGAACGTTACAACACCACTATATCCCTTTCTCTCAGCTGATCGCCAATAACCTCTATAATCTAAAGGATTCAATAATTCGTCTTTTATTTGTTCTTCTTGAGACTTAGTTTCTTGAATGCACAGAATTTCAGGACCTTCTTCTTTTAGCCAACTATAAAAATCACTTCCTTTGTAAATTTCTTTTTTTACTAAAGCACGAATTCCATTTACATTCCAAGAGTGCATTGTTAATTCTTTCATACAATTTTTATTGTTCTCTGTTCTTTTGAATATTTTCAATATATGAATTAAATAAAAAAAGAATAATCTTTTTTATAAAAAATAAAATTAAGAAAGAAATTATTTTTTCTTTCTCAATATTGCTACTACAGATATCGCTCCGATGATTGGAATGATATATAATATAGTCTTCTCTGATGTTATTGTTATTACATTAAAATTATAGTAATTTCCATCGTTATCATCGATTGCTATATTAAGAAAAGGTGAATCATCGACTGCTTCAATATAAAATTCAACAAAATCACCTTCATCAAATGATAGTGTTGTTGCAGAATAATTATTGTCCGATACCAAAGTCATTTGTACAGAATACCAAGAATTACCATTTATTCGGAAATATAATCTTACTGAATAAACACCATTTTCATCTAGAACAATACAAGAGATATTAACTGATTGTCTATCTATTGGATTCTCATTACTTAGTGTTATTTCAGATATTGTTGGTGGTATTATGTCACTTCGAACAATTGTGAAACTATAATAGGAACCAGAATTGTCATTTATTCTTTCATTGTGTACTGGGTGATTATCAATAGCTTTAATATAATAATTAACTAAATCATCAACTTCAAAGGTACCAATAGTTGCTTCATAAATTGAACTAGATACTAAAGATAAAATTGTGTTTTCCCAACTACCTTCATTTATTCTATAAAACAATGTAGCAGATTGAATTCCATTAATATCTATTATTGAGCAACTTATTGTTATAAGATCAGTTTCATCAGGTGGAGCTGGGAGATGTTCAATTGAGCTAATAGAAGGACCAATACTGTCACTTGTTACAATTGTAAAATTATAGTAATTTCCACTGTTATTGTTTATTGCTATATTATAATTAGGAGTATTGTCAATTGTAGTAATATAATATTCTACGAAATCATCATACTCAAATGAACCTATTGTAGCTAAATAAATATCATTAGAATCATGAGTCATTAATTGATTAGTCCAGCCTCCATAATTTACTCTGTAAAATAGAGAAGCATTATAAATATCGTGTTCATCAGAAATTGAACAATTGATAGTAACAGTATCAATATCATTTGGAGAGGAGGGAATATTATGAACATTTTCTATAGTTGGTCCTTCAAAATCATTATATAAAATATTAAAATTGTAATAAGAATCACTATTATTGTCGACAGCGAGATTCTTATTTTTGGAGTTATCTCTTGCACTAATATAATATTCAACAAAATCTCCTTCATCAAATGGACCAATCGAAGCAAACCACCAATAATAATGCAACCTATTAACAATTGGAGTTTCAATCCAGTTTCCGATATTCACTCGATAATGAAGTGTTGCTTCGGAAATTCCAAAGTAATCCCAAATATTGATCCATATTTCTGCTCCTGCATCTCCTTTTGGTTCTGATAATGTACTATCAATATGTATAATACTAGGACCTGTAGTATCAGAGTATGTTTTATTATAAGCAGTTAAATGTAAAGTGTAATTTTCAACTAATTGCTCATTATAGCCTAAAATTACTACATAATAAGTACCAGGTGACAAATTTGTAAATTCAATTTTTGAATACAAGCCTTCACCACTATCGTCATCTGATGCTATTATAGTTCCTATTTCATCAGGTACCATACGAACATCCATTACAGTATCTCCTCCTGGAGTGCCCGTTATTTCTAAAGTAATATTAAAAGTACTAGTAGATGTGAAAGAAAAATAATCTTCATCAACCTCATTAGGATAGTAGATACTTCTAACGAGGCTACTATTTAGAAAGATTTCAGGCAAAAATATTGGATTATCACCCTCATATGGATCTATTACCATTGTAGCTGTAATTGATAAGGAGTAAGAATCAATTTCAGCATCATTTCCTGTTTCTTCAATTCTAATAAAATAAATACCCGGTTCTAGGGAACTGAAAGTGAGTGATGCATTTAAGTTATTATCATCAACATTATCATCAAAAGCTAGTTGTATTTGTTGATAATTATATAACCACATTCTTGTATCACCATTGGTATTGTTAATTTTTATTGTAACGGAATAAAAAGAATCCAGTTCAAAAGCAACAAAATCCGGATCAGCTATTGGATAAATAGACCTATCTTGAATTGTATTTAGAGTGATATCTTTAGCTGCTTCAAAACTATCATCGTCTTCAAAAGCATCATCAGATGCTGTCAAATAAAAGGTATTTTTTGGTTCATCAATACTCAATGAAGAACCATTTTGCATTGATGAATTAAATGGTAATACTATCATTGTAATAAGAAATAAAATCATTAGAAATCTAAATCTACTCATTAAATCAGAACCTATATTTAATAATTTATTTTTGATATTCTCCTTAATTAATTAATCCATTCAACTATTCTTTCAAGTTGAAAATTGCTACAAATTTTTTAGTGAAAAAAAGAGATTTTTTTTCCATTATTTTCTATCTATCAAAAGGTTTTTTAAAAAGTTCGGCTGACCTAACTTTGTAGATTAACTTTTGGCAAGTAGAATTCATCTTAAGAGTTGAAAAAAATGCCCCGTATAGCACTAATTGGCAATCCAAATGTTGGTAAAAGTGTTATTTTCAATGAATTAACAGGATTAAACCAAACAATAGCAAACTTTCCTGGATGCACAGTTGAAAAGAAAGAAGGGGAAATGAGATATGAGGAAAAATCAATTGAAGTAATTGACTTACCAGGAATCTATTCTTTATCACCTCATTCTATTGATGAGCAAATTTCTCGAGAATATATTATCGAAGAAAATCCTGATTTAATTTTAGTTGTTCTTGATGCTTCCAATCTTGAGAGAAATCTCTATCTTACTGTTCAATTAATGGAGCTAAATGTTCATTTGCTAATAGTTTTAAACATGATAGATTTAGCTAAAGGCAAAGGTATTGTTATTGATTCCAATAAACTCTCCAGAAAATTAGGCATACCAATAATTGAAACTATAGCAACAAAAGGAATAGGCATTCATGAATTAAAATCAAAAATTTGTGAAATGCTAACAGCTCCTAATGTCTCAGAATCAATTATATGGAACAAAAGAGTAACTGATGCTATTGATCAAATATTGAACTATATTGAACCTTATTCTTCAAGAATAGAAAAAAGATTTCCCTTGAAATGGATTGCTACTTTGTTATTGGAAAGCGATGAGTATGCTTGGCAAATATTAGAACATTTAGGAATTTTACGAGAAGAACTTGAACCAAAAATCATGAAATTGATTGATGAAAAATTAGCTGGAGATGGAATTGTTTCCTTAGTTGATGCTCGTTATGAAATTGCAACTGAAATAATCTCTGATGTTCAACAAAAATATTCAGGTCGTCGTTGGGCTCTTAGCGAAATGTTAGATGAAGTTTTAACAAATCGTTTTCTTGGCATCCCTATTTTTCTTTCAATTATGTGGGGTGTTTTTCAACTTACATTTATTATTGGTGAACCTTTGGTAGCATTAATAGAATTAGGATTCACTAAATTGGGAGATTTGGTATATATTATTACAAATCTTCTTGATGGAGTAGGAAATGGAATAAATCCGATCAGTAATTTTTTTGTTGGTGCAATTATTGATGGGGTTGGTTCTGTTCTAGTTTTTCTACCCTATATAGTGCTTCTTTTCATTGCTATGGCAATTTTAGAAGATACTGGGTATCTTTCTCGAGTTGCTTATCTTATGGATAGATTCATGAGTAGAATTGGTTTACATGGTCATTCTATCATACCACTGCTTCTTGGTTTTGGATGTAATGTTCCAGCAGTTATGGCAACAAGAGCTATCAAAAATGATAATGATAGAAAAACAACTATTATGATCAATAGCTTTATGTCTTGTTCTGCTAGATTACCAATTTATATCCTGATTGCTGGAACAATTTTTCCAGTTTATGCAGGATTAGTTACTTTGAGTTTATATGTTCTTGGAATATTGGTTGGTATTTTATTTGCATGGCTATTTAGAAAAACACTCTTTCGAGGGGAAAAATCGGAGTTAATTATTGAGTTACAACCTTTTACAAGTCCTACACCAAAAAGTGTGTTCATTAAAATGTGGAATCAAACTAAGGAATTTTTAAAGAAAGCTAGCACAATAATTTTCGTTGCAGTAGCAATAATTTACCTCTTAAATGAATCTGGAATAATGGAATATCTTGGGAGAGGTGTTGCTTACCTCTTTTGGTGGATGAAAATAAGCGATGGTTCTTCAATTGGATGGGAATATGGAGCAGCATTGTTATCAGGATTGGTTGCAAAGGAAGTGATTATTGGAACACTTGGCACATTGTTAGGATTTGGTTCTACAAATCCTAGTGATCCTTCTTTACAAGGAACAATTGGTCTCCTAGGACCTGCTGCTGGAATAGGTTATTTGGTTTTTATTCTGTTATATGCACCGTGTATAGCAACATTAGCGGTTATTAAACATGAAACTAAAAGTTGGAAATGGATGTTGTTTTCATTAGCATTTACATCCATAGTCGCGTATGCTTTTTCAGCTCTTTTCTATTTTCTAACTAAACTAATAATAGGAGTGTGACAAATAATGGATAAAAAAGAAAGACAATGGCGGAAAAAATGGAGAGATGAATTTAAGAAAGCAGCATTAAATGAATGGTCTATAAAGAAAAATAAAAGACACAGGGAATCTAAAAATAAGAGTGAAGAAGCAAAACCATATAGTCAAGAAGAACTTGAAGCTCATCCAGAATTAGGGTATGAAATTAAAAAAAGTAGAAGACAATCATTAAAAGATAGAAGAGAACAGCATTTTAGAGAAAGACATTTACATCAAAGGATTATGATGGTTAAGGAATTCAACAAACCAGTTTATACTCATGTTATAGAAGGCTTTTCGATAGTCTTAGGGGCTTTATTTATCGCTTTTGGAGTTATTGGAGCTATATCCATTTTTGGAATCACTGAATCAAACAGTTGGAAAATATACCAATCTACTAGTTTTTTTGGGTGGAAAGGAAATGCTATTACTGGAATTGCTCTTATTGTTGTAGGTATTGTGATACTTTGGTCAATTCCTTTTTTTTTCTTTAATAATACACAAAAAGCAGATTCTTATCTAATTATTGGTACTGGTCTTGGTTTTCTTTTTGGTGTCATATATGTTTTCATAATAATGGCTGATTTAATTTCAAGTTTAGTAGATAGTTTAGCAAATCAAATAACAGTAAGTATTACAACTTATTTTTACTATCCAATACTATTAGCATTATTAACAATACCAGTTTTCCGTATTTTAGTTATAAGACATGTAGTTTTTACTCCAACAGAATCTAAAGAAGAAGAAATTACTGAAGATGGATTTACTGAACCTGATTGGGACTCAATTACTTCATTTCATGATTGGCGTGAAGAATTTCGGCGCATCTGGATGGCAAGATGGGAATATTATAGAAAACATCGTAAGAGAAGAAGAGAAGGAAGAGATCACAGAAAAAGAAAATAACGATTAAAGGTGAACGACAAATGCTCTCAAAAATGTTAAATTACCTTAGAAAGGGAGGGGATTCAAATACTACTACTATCTCGAGAAAATTATTGATTGATGAAGGTACAGTAGAAATGCTCTTGGATAGATTACTAAAATTAGGTTATATTGAATTAATTTTACAAGATGATATTGATATTGATTGTTCACCAGTTAAATGCAAAGGATGTATGAAAGCTACTAGTTGTGAATCACTGTTAAAAGCTAAATATCGTCTCATCAAATGAATAATAACAAACTAATTTTTTAATTACTCACTGTAAGATATCTTTGCTTCTCCATTTGCTAGATAATCTGTTCCTGAAATACCTTTCTTTGATGAATAAATAAAGCCCCAAATAATTATTATTCCCAATATACTTGCAGCTACAATGAAAATATACATAGGTAAAACAATTTCTGCTATTAAAGATACAATACCCATACCCAATAATCTTGCAGCTCCTTGTATTAATTGTTGCGTTCCGAAAACCCTTCCTTGTTTTTCATAAGGTATTTGTTCCTGGATTAGAGTAGGTGCAGGAATATTAATCATTACTAAACCAATTCCGAACAAAAAGAGGATAACACCCATTACCCATATATTTCTTATAAAAGCAAAAAACATTAGAACAATTGATAAACCAGCTAATGCAAAATTCAGCATTAAGATTTTTCTTTTGATTTTTCCAATACTCATTAAGATTAAAGCAGTAATAATACCGGAAATACCCATAATTGCTTGCATTATACCATACCATGTTTCATTCAAACCCATTTCCTCATTTAGAACTACAATAAATAATACACTAAATGAAGAATATGAAAAGATTGCAGAAGCAAAAATTATTAACATATAGGATACCTTTGGGGTATCTCGAATTGTTCTGAATCCAATTGAAATGTCTTCAAAAATACCTTTGACTTGGGTTCTAAAAGTTTCTTCTGGTGGACGAACTACATCTGGTGGTTTCTGTCCAACTATTATAATCAACAGTACCATTGTAAAAGAGAAAGCAAAAGTTGAAGCATCAAAAATAAAACTCCATAAATAACTCCTAGCAGCAAGAACACCAGCTAATACATATCCAACAATAGTAGCTATTTGAAATACCGTTGTTCCTATAGAATTAGCTACTAAGAGATTTTTCTTTTGTACTATTAAACGAGTATATGCACTTCTCGCTGGGAAAAAGAATGATGCAGCTGTTGAATTAATGAAGGTTAAAATATAGAGAGGCCATAGTACGTGAATATAATTTAAGGAATGGGTTATTGTTGTTTTTCCGCTATCTACAATTGTAATTATAACATCAATAGTCAAAATATCTTTGAGAAGATAGATTATAATAAAACCAAATGATGCAAAAAAACTAATTAAATTAGCTAATAACATAATTTTCCGCTGATCGAATCTATCAGTATATACACCAGCTAAAGGAGTGAATAGTACATAAGGCAACCAAAAAATTATCGATAGTAGTCCCATCAATCCAGGACTTCCAGTTAAATGAAAAATTAAAAATTGTAAAGCTAACCATGAAACTGCTGCTCCAACGTTTTGAGTAAATTGGGCTGCAAATAATAACATAAAAGGAGCATTTCTTAAAACTTCAATTGCAGATGATTTTTCACCAACATCTTGAAGATTTATATCGTCAATTGTTGGACTTTTCTCTATCTGTGAAGCTTCCAAATAACTATCTCCTAGAATATTTTGGTTCTTTAGAAACATTAGCTATTAAAAAATGTTTATTTGAGTTGGTTCTTTTTCAAAAAAATTCTCAAAACTAGTTTAATAGTCTATTTTGGATAAATAATTTTAGCTTGATATGTGTCATAGATTTCAGTATATTTTTCTGCCCATTTATCAATCTCATATGGAGTTGTAGGATATTCATTAGTAATTGTATTTACTTGTTCAATTGCTTTTGGTAAAAGATTAAATCTTGGAATATCTATTTGTGACCAATATTCCGATAATTGTTGTGAAAGATTTAATAAAAGCTCATATTCCCGAGCATAGAAAATCATTCCTAAAGGTAAATATTCCTCCATAAAAGCATTATTTAATTCATTATCAGGAATATTTTGAAGTAAAATTCGATATAAATCTAGAAGTGAATACCTTTTACCATATCGTTCCATTATTTTTTGATTAAACACCCAAAGATCTTCTTCTTTTATTGCCTCATTTGGAATCAATTCTGCAGCAATTTTTCCAGCAATATAACCAGAATGAATGGAAGCACTTAAACCTCCTCCATGCAATGGATTTACAATACATCCTGCATCACCAATCAGGATAATATTATCTTTTACATGAGACGGAATTGGATGTCTAGTAGGAACAAATCCTCCTCCGTTATCTATTACTTTGTAATCCTTAAATCGGTTTATCATATAATTTTCATAAACAGATTTTGGAGAGACTTCTTTTATCCAAGATTTTGGAATACCTGTCCCCATATTCATCTCATTTTTTCCTCTGCTAAAAAACCACATATATCCCCCACGAGTTGATTCAAATCCAAACTCAAATACAGTACTATCGATATGATAATCTGGGAGGTTTTTAAATTTACAAATTTCACGATAACAATAATATTGCTCATCATCCTTGATCTGAGCGTATTTTCCAAAAAGATTGGAGTCTTCCCTTATTTTTGAATTTATACCAGATCCATCAATAACAAGCGGTGCTGATATTGAAAAATTATTCCCAGAATTATTATTTAGTGTAACAAATGCTTTGTTTTGTCTAAGATTAATTTCTTTAAAAGTAGTATTATCAAAAAGCTTTACACCTGTTTTAATTACTTCTTCCAATAATACTTGTCCTAAATTATAACGATTAATAATTGTTAGTTTATCTTGTGTGGGGATAGTAAAATCTTTCTCTTTATTGGGTGAGACTAAATGTGCTGTTTTTATTAAATTACTAATAACATTTTTTTCTTTTATTGGAAATCCTAGTTCTTCTAAAAATTCCAAATGCTTTGTTCCGATTCCATCCCCACATATTTTTTTCCCAATTAATTTTTTAGGTTTTCTATCAATTAAAGCGATTTTTCTTATCCCTCTTTTTGCAGCAGAAAAAGCTGCTAAACAACCAGCTGTTCCAGCACCTAAAACTACCAAATCAAAAGTTTCATTACTCAATTATCTCACCATTAATTTCCTAAACACTAACTTGATAGGGATTATCAGAAATTAAAATATTTGCTATAAAACTATTGAAAATTAATTTTTTAAATCAATCAACCTAAGATAATGAAGAACAAACATAAAAGGGATTAATTCAATTTATTTAATTGGGATCTAATATGAAGTCTATAGTAATTTATTATTCCTTTGAAGGTGATACTAAGCTCATTGGTGATGCAATAGCGGAGGAAATAGGAGCTGACATATTGGAATTAAAACCTGTAGTAAAAATTTCTTCAAAAGAATATATGAAAAATTATCTCGGCGAAAAACAAGTTCTTATGAAAACAACTCCACTACTCAAACCTTATGATATAAAACTAGAGGAATATGATCTTTTAATTTTTGGCACACCAATTTGGTCCGGAACTTATGCTCCTGCATTAAGAACTTTCTTTACTGATAATAAAATTGAAGGTAAAAAAATCGGTCTCTATTTTTGTTTTACAGTTAAAGCAGGCCTAATTTCGAAACATCTTAGAGAAGCTCTAATAGGAAATGAGATAATTAATGAAATTGGTTTTACTGACCCTCTCAAAAAAGATAGGAATAAAGCAATCCTTAAAGCGAAAAAATGGGGCAAGTTCCTTATGGAAACCATTCAATAATAATTTAAACAAAGATTAATCAGCTATCTAAACTAAAAAAAATCGATATTCTTCTAATCTAGCATTAAAAGAAATCAATTTAAGTTAATACATTTCAATATTAGAACGATTGGTGTAAATTTATGAACAGCTTGGGATCTTCGCAACAACAAAAGAACAAGAAACGAAAAGAAGCAAAGAATCCCAAAAAAGAAATTTTCCGAAGTGATACCGCTGGTAAATTATTCACTCTTATAAGTTCTCCCAAGATTCCTTGTGTTTATCGTTTTTGGGCAACTTTGAAAGACTATGTAAATATCATTGATTTACAACAAGCACTAGATAATATAATTGAACGATTTCCATATTATCATGTTGTTATTAAAAGAGGTTTTAGATGGTTTCACTGGCAAAAGACAGATAAAAAAATTAAAGTTACTCATGATAGAGAATATCCGTGCCAATATATTCCTTTACGAGAACCAAATACCATTCCTATCCGAGTTATGGTTAATAAAAATCAGATTATAATAGAATTCAATCATAGTCTAACAGATGGAACAGGAGCTTTAATTTTTCTAAAAGCATTATTAGGAGAATATTATAACATTCAAGGTTTACAAATAGACGACTGGGAGGGTATCTTTAGACCAAATCAACAATTAGATCCAAGTGAAACGGAATATGCTCATAGAAAATATTACGAACGTGGAATTCCAAAAATTGATAGCGTTTTTCCAGCTTTTCATTTGCCACATCAGAGAATTAATAATGGGATTTTTAGAGTTATTAATGGTAAAATGAGTGTTGAAGAAGTACTATTGGTTTCTAAGAAATATAATGTAACACTTACTGAATATCTAGCTGCTATTTACATTGAGGTTTTACAAGAAATTCTCCTAAGTTTACCTCCTAAAAAACAAAAACGTTTGAAAAGACCAATTAGAATTTTAGTTCCTATCAATATTCGAAATTTATTACCATCTAAAACTATGTGGAACTTTACAGCATTTGTTGCACCTGGTATCGATCCCCGTTTAGGTAAGTATTCTTTTGAGGAAATCATAGATCAAGTTCATCATTATAAGAATATGCAGATGAATAAAAAATTCATAGTGCAACAGATTTCAGATTATGTACGATTAGAAAGAAATCCGTTTATTAGTTGGATTCCCAGATTTATTAAAAGATGGTTTGTTAGCCCTATTTACAAAAATATTGGTGAATCAATGTTCTCAGCTATTATGACAAACTTAGGGATTACCTCTATGCCTATTCCTTTAAATGATGAAATTTTTGATTTACATGTTCTACCAATGAATCATCCGTACTTTAAAACAGGATGTGCTCTATTAACTTATAATGGAGATTTGAATATAAATTTTGGAAGAAATATTCAAGAGAGTATTGTTGAAGAAAAATTCTTCTCCAAATTGAAAAAAGATGGTATTAATGTAAGGGTAACTGAAATAAATTAAAAAAGAGGATTTCAATCCTCAGAAAGAATGGCATCTATACTCTTTAATTTGGCAACTGTTTTTTGATCTGTCAACACTTTAGGATTTTTATCGACTAATTTTTCTGGCAGCTTTTCTATCAATTTATCTTTTAATTTCAGTATGAAAACTTCAAATAGATAAATTAAAGATAACCAATGTATTGCAAACATAACAATAATATAAACTAGTGCGCCAATGAGTGCTTCACTGTTGTTTTGAACAATTTTGATTATTACAGTAATAATTGTGATAATTGCTAATGAATATGCAGAACCTGTAAGAAGATTGACAAAATAATTAGATGGTCCTTCGATATCCGGTAATTTTCTTTGTCCTTCTTTTCTCTTTCTTATTGAAATTACTCCTGCATCATCAAGCAACCATAATGGAGTTATTAATATAACAGTGAAAGGAGACAACATTAGAGCATAGAGAAAGAATTGGAATGTTAAAAGAATTGAATCAGAGCTTAAAGGAAACCAAGTAGAAAACCAATAACCTACTGTAAAACTGAGTAGTAAGGGAACAATTACTCTACTAGAAGCTTGTGGTATTGTTGTCAGACTATTTTCCATTTCTACTAAACTATAATTGTAATTTCCAAATTTTATTACTTTATGTAAACGAATATAAAAAACAGATAAGAACCGAATAAAAAGAATAATCAATAATATCATTATCAAAGGAAAGAACCACATAATAATAAATTCAACAACAAAATTCCCAGGTAACCAATGGAATACTCCTGTTTTTCCTACTCCTTTGTCGTTCAAGTATGTATTATTAAAAATAAATCCAAAAGCTAATGCTAATACGAAAGAAAATGGTACCAATATCGAACTAATTATTATTGCATTTTTTCTAGGTGTTCTTTTCCTGGCAATTTCAGGAATTGATGGTAAATCTACTAATTCCTCTTTAACATTATTAGTTTCCTGTTCTTCTACCATTTTTATCATCTAAAATTAAGTTTTATTGTTTAAATTTGTGATGTAAGTGGTATTTTTTCGGAAAAGATATTATTCTTATTACAAAAAATTATAATGTAGAAAGGATGATAAAAAACTAGAGCGCATAATTTGAGTGATAGCAATTGAGTAATGTTGAATTTAAACAGCTTAGTCCAGCGGATTTCTTTTACCGCAATCGGGAATTAGCAGGATTTGATACCCCAGTAAAAAGTCTATATACTGCTTTCAGGGAAATCATTGAGAATTCATTTGATGGAGCAGAAATAGGGGGAATAAATCCAGATATCTTCGTTTCTTTCAAAAAGAAATCAGAAGAAGTTTATACGATTTTCATTAGCGATAATGGAATTGGAATTCCCGGAAAGAAAGTTCCTGGTGCTCTTGCGAAACTTCTTTTTGGAGGAAAGTATGTTGAACGGCAATCCCGAGGACATTTTGGTCTTGGAGCTTCAATGACAGTTCTTTATTCGCAAATTACAACCAATCTTCCTACTAGAGTCTTAAGTGCCACAAGAGGAAGTAATGTTATAGATGAATATCATTTGATGATTGATATTCAAAGAAATGAACCAATCATTCGATTTCATCAAGAAATTCCCAATAAAAAAAATTGGCATGGAGTAGCTGTTGAAGTAAGTATTGAAGGAGATTACAGAAGAGCTCATCCAAAAATCTTGGAATATATCAAAGCTACTGCACTTGTGGCTCCCTATGCTGACATTGTATTCATAGATGGGTATGGTATTCTCTATAAATTTGATAGAGTAATAGATGAAGTACCTAAACTGGGAGAAGCTGTATTACCTCATCCAACTGGAGTAGATACCGAGAAAATGTTACGTTTACTTAGAATCTCTCGACAAAGAACAGTTCAAAAATTCTTACAAGCAAATTTCCAAAGGATAGGTGAAAAAACAGCTCATGATTTCTTAAAAACAGTTAGAGTGAAACCTGACAAAGATCCTGAAAAGTTAGATCATGATGATATTGTTAGAATAGTTCAAGGGATGAATAGTTATGAGAATTTCCTTGCTCCTGAAACAAAATGTCTTTCTCCAATAGGTGAAGAAGTTCTTCTAGCAGGCATTAAAAAAGAGCTTGAACCTAATTTCATGACAGCAATAACACGAAAACCACAAGCTTATTCAGGACATCCTTTCGTTGTGGAAGTAGCTTTTGCTTATGGAGGAAACAAAATAGAGCGGAGTAATGAACCAACCTTATTTAGATATGCAAATCGTATTCCATTACTTTATGATCAATATGCAGACGTTTCTGCTAAGGTTGTTCGAACATTTAATTGGCGGATGTATAAAGTACCAGATAATGCCCAACTAGCAATAATTACTCATATTGCTTCCACAAAAGTCCCCTATAGAACTGCAGGAAAAGAATCTATTGCTGATCGAGAAGAATTAGAAAAAGAAGTAAGATTAGCTATGCAAGTATGTGCTAGAAAATTAAGAATATATCTCTCGAGAATAGAGAGAGAAGAAAGACAAGCAAAACGAACGAGTGTTTTCGAAAAATATCTTCCTTATATTGCTAAATTTGCAACTCGTTTAAGTGGAAAGAAGGAAGTACCTTCGACAGATTTTGTGTCCTCAGGTGTCAAGGAGGAGCAATAAAAGCTAGGTGAGAAAAATGTCAAAATCAAAAGATACATCACATGCAGATCAAGTCAAGAAAAATGCATTTGACAAATTAGTAAAACTTGGAAATCAAGTATATAATCAAATAAATATGGAAAAATTCCCTGAATTCGAGATGCCTTTGAGAACAAGCACCAACATTTACTATGATGAAAAAACTAGACAATACTCTTTAGGAAAGAAAAGAATCAAACGTACTTCTAGGAACGTAAGACATTTAAAACCCTTTCTTCAAACAATGTTCGTATCCATGTTTGCTGCTCGAGATTTATTAGAACCTGGAAGAACAAGTACTCTGAGAGATTTGTATTATTCATCGGAATCTGCAATGGCAAAAATGTTTAATGACCAATCTGAGTCTGATAATATTATTACTGATGTGGAATCTATCATTGGACTGGCTCGAGAAGATTTCAATATCTTCCCTGATGCTCGAAGTACAATATACGGGGATTTAACTGTTTCATTTAAAGATAAAAAAACTGGTCAAAAACGTGAAATTACCCTTACATTTAATCCTGATGGACAAACCATTGGTCCAACTTTGGTTAGAAGTGATTTCGTTAAAACTTCAGCAGATAAAGTTATTTGTATTGAATCAGGTGGTATGTTTCAAAGATTAGTAGAAGAAGATGCAGATGAACAATTTAATGCTATTCTAATTCATTTAGCAGGTCAAGCTCCAAGAGGAACGAGAAGATTAATCCGGAGAATAAATGAAGAGTTAAAACTTCCTGTATATGCCTTTGTTGACGGAGATCCATGGGGAGTACATATTTACAATGTAATTGCATCAGGCAGTGCAACTGCAGCTCATCTTTCGGGTTTAACTACTCCCGATGCTATTTGGATGGGATTAACTCCCACTGACATTACAAAATATGATTTACCTACAGATCAATTTACAAAAGGAGATACAACAAGAACAGTTCAGCTTTTAAGAGATCCTAGATACCAGAAACCCTATCTACAAAGTGAACTTAAACAATTCTTAAAAATAAAGAAAAAAGCAGAACAACAATCATTGACTTCTAAAAGTTTAACTTTTGTTGTAGATGAATATTTACCTGAAAAATTCAAAGAACTAAGTAAATTACAGAAAGAAGGAATTATTTAGAATTTTTTTTCTTTCTCTCCAACTTTTTTTACAATTTTATAGTGTATAAAATAGAATAATTAAATTAAACGCTAATGAATTGATTAAATATTTTTCAAAAAAATAGTCAATGCTAATCAATGATAGGATTTATGACAAAGGATGTTAAAACAATAACAAGACTATTCCCACAAAATCAATACATTTTGATTTTCTTCAGATTTGTAGATTTCTTTGGATTTTAAACGTATTTTTTTAAGGAAAAATTTAAATTAAATCTAGTCTATATTTTTTCTATATATATAGGAAAAATCTTTTCCTATTAATTTTAAAGGTGATTGATTTTGGCTAAAAGAAATGAAATCTATAGAATTGCACAGATTTTGGCTTTAATTGCAGGAATTCTTGGCATAATTATTACCATTTTTTCCTTCCTTGGTAGTGCGTGGTTTGATGGGTGGTTCTGGGATGGTGGATTTGGAATAGAATTCTCTGGTAGATTAATTGTTTCAATAATTTGCGCCATTTTAGTTCTCCTTGTTGGTTTGGGTTCTATCTTTATAGATATACGAGGATTAATTTTAGGTATAATTGTAATAATCCTTTCACTATTTATACCTGGAATTGCTGAAATTTTAGGAATAATTAGTGGGATTCTTTACATAGTAGGAGATCTTGCTTAGAAAAAATCTTCTCCTTCTTTTTTTATTTACAAATTCAATATATTAATTGATACCCATGTTTGCTTCTTGAGTAAATGAGTAACAAGGATATGGTAAAGATTCCAATTTAATTTTCACTTTGCAGCTCTCTCTTAGAAAATAGAACGTAATTATGTCTTTCTAAAATTAATCAATCTTTTAGTTTCTTCCATTAAAACAAATTTCCCCGATTCTTCAATCATTTTAATAATATCAGAACTTTTTTTCCATGATTTTTGAATTGAAATCGTACCATCTTTAGTTAGTATTCTATCCATTTCAAAAATTACTTCATCAATAATATCTACCAGATTATGTATGATTCCAAAAAAGAAAGCAAGATTAATGCTTTTTTCAGGTAATCCAGTAGTAGTAACATTTAGCAATGATACTCTAACATTTGTGATTTTTTCCTTAGAGATTTTTTTCTCTACTTTCTTAATTGCATAAGGATTAATATCAATAGCATAAACTATACCATTCTTTCCTACAATTTGTGCAGCAGGTATTGTAAAAAATCCAGGACCACAACCAACTTCTAAAACCTTCTGATCTTTTTGCAAACCAGCTGGTAATAGTAATTTTTCAGGTTTCATAAATAAACTATACAATGTATCATGCATAAATGAAATGCACATAAATTCAATTTTTTCATGAATCGACATTATTTTCCCCACATTTATTATATTAAATTACTTATTTGGGAGTATGCATTACTCTAAAAAACAAATATATAGAATTTGAAAAATTATTTATCGATATTTAGAAAATGAAAAAATAATAATGGATAATTGGAATATCCATTTACCAATCATTTGGTGTTGTTAAACCAGAACCAGTAATAAAAAGAATTGTTTTATCTTTAGGATCTAAAAATCCGTTTTCAGTTAATTTTATTGCTGCAGCAACGGTTGCTGCTGCTTCTGGAGCAACCATTATTCCTTCAAGTTTTGCAAAATCATACATTGCATCTTTTATTTCTTCATCATTAACAGCAATAGCAGTACCCTTTGATTCCCGTATTGCATTAAGAATTAAATAATCACCTATTGCCCCTGGAACGCGTATTCCAGCAGCGAAGGAATGAGCATTTTCCCAAGGTTTAGCAAATTCTTCACCAGAATGAAATGCACGAACCATTGGTTGACAACCAGAAGGTTGTACTGAAATCATTTTTGGTCTTTCAGAACCTATAAGACCAATTTTTTCCATTTCTTCAAAGGCTTTCCACATCCCTACAATCCCAGTTCCACCTCCGGTTGGATAAATAATTGCTTCTGGCAAGGTCCAATCAAATTGCTCAGCTAACTCAAAACCCATTGTTTTTTTCCCTTCAACACGATATGGTTCTTTCAAAGTTGCCATTGAAAACCAACCGTTTTTTAAACCCTCTTCTTTTGCTTTCTTACCTGCATCGCTTATTAAACCATCAACTAATTGTAATTCCGCTCCTAGAACTTCAATTTCCTTTTTAATAAAATCAGGTGCATCAGTGGGTACAAAAATATGAGCTTTTGCACCTGCATGAGCTGAGTAAGCAGCTACAGCTGCACCAGCATTACCAGCACTTGGTAATACAAAATCAGTTAAACCTAATTCAAGAGCTTTCGCTACTGCAGCACATAGGCCTCTACTTTTGAATGTACCAGTAGGATTTTGTCCTTCATCTTTTATAAATAGATTTTTCAAGCCTATTTTGTTACCATAATTTTTCGTTTGAATAATAGGCGTCCACCCTTCTCCCAAAGAAATTCGATATTTCTCTTCTTTTACAGGCATAATCTCAGATAATCGCCAAATATTGTATCTTTTCCTCTTTTCAATTGTATTTTTATCCAAACTCTCTTTTGCTTTTTCTAAATCATATTGGGGATACAAAACTTTTCCACAAGATTCACATACTGTATGAATTTTATTAGCATCAGATATTTTTCCACAATAGGTGCATTTTAGGTTTAAAAGGAAATTTTCGGATTCAGGAATTTTTATCACCATTAGAGTATTATGAAAGCATTAGCTTTTTAACAATTATTCAAATTTTAAAAATAAAAATGAAAAGAGCTACCATTGTTCCTCTTCTCTTTAGAAGTTAAATACAATTTATTCTAATCTTAAAATCCTTCAGTTAGCTTTGGTAACTTATATGGGAACCAATTATCTAATAGTGATAGATGTTTTTCAGTAGCTCCTTTTATCCACTCAAAAGGTTCCAAATCATAACTTGGTAGAAAACCATAAACTAGAGAGGTTAATCCTTGAATAGTCATTTCAATATCTGCTTCTTTTTCGCCTAGAATTTTCACCTTTAGTTTATTGTTTTGTGAGGAGATTTCAAAAGTTTGATTGTTTTCAATGAAATCTGGATCTGAAATTTTAATCCTCAAAATGCCTTCTTTACTTGCTGGAAGGTTTTGAATAGTATTTTGTATGTCGATTATTCTCCCCATCCAAATATTTGAATGATCAACATCCACCATACAGTATCCTTGCATCCACGGGTATAATTCAGACTCACCAGGTGTTAATGGATACTTTACTTTCACTACTTGATCAGTAAATAAGAAAAGGTAATTGTATAATGCATGACGAGCTTTTGGAGTTAGAAAATAGATATCTAATATATCCATTTTACCTTCTTCTGTCCAGGAAAATCCTGAACCATATCCCTTTGAGTAGTATTTTATTACTCCCTCTGCTTCTCCACTAGGGCCAAATGCGACAGCATATGAAATTGGACCAGGATTATCATATTCTTTCCATCGATCTTCGCTTCTTTTTACTCCACCATGAATATTATTCATTGCTTTATCATGAATAGACCTGTAGTATTTAAAACCATCAATTGATGAGAGACGTTCAACTTTATATCCTTCTGGAAGTTTTTTCCAGCGGTTGAAAAATCTTGGATCTACCTTTAGGAAGAGATCAGTAGAACCATTAACATACCCAAATGCAGTATAAAATGTATCTCTAAAAGGATAAAGGGTTGATACTAAACATTTGTCTTCATTCATCTTTTTTAGAAGGTAAATCATTAATTCTCGAACAAAACCTCTTCTTCTATATTGGGGATCACTTGCTACCATAGCAATCCCACCCATCTTAACTAATTTCCCTCTAATGTTTTGTTCAAATTGAATATATCTAGAGTTTGCAACAATTATCCCATCAACTTCAATGCAATAGTTTTCTTTGAAAGTCATTTCAAATCTTTTAAATTGCCTTTCTTTTGCTCCTACTGCATCAAAACCATAGCTAATTCCATTAAGTTCATTGATTCTTTCAAAATCTTCTAATGTCGCTTGTCTAATTTTCAAATCTATCTCACCTAATTATTTCTCAAATTTTAGAATCCTTTGAGGCTTTATCCCATAATTCTTTAGAACTCATCCGAAACATTTGTGCTTTTTCTTCTAAGAAAGCATAAACTGTACCATGTTTTGATCCGTCAAGAATTAAGTGTATTGCTTCTCTAGCAACGCGCAATCTCTCAAATTGACCTATAATTGAAACAGTATTACCATATACAACAATTTTCGTTCCAGTAGTTTCTTCAATAACCTTTCTTGTTCTACCCTCTCTTCCGATAATTCTTCCTCGAAAACGTTGTATTTTATTCGGATTATCACCAACAACTACTTTCATATTAATAATTTCTAAATAGATGTCTTCATCCAAGAGAGAAAATGCTGCTGTAGGATTGAAACCTCTTCCGACTGCATGAACAAAATCTCGCGCTTTAATAGCTAAAAAGGGATCTTCGATATCTGGCTTAGCACTAATAATAACATCTCCACTTTCGCTATCAATTTCAAGATCAACTTCAGCACTTTCTTCAAGTCGTTTCTTTACTCTACCTTTTGGACCAATTAAAGCACCTATACGATCTCTTGGGATTGTAATATAGAATCTGCTAACTTCATCATAGCTCAATTTTCGTTACTCCTAACATTTTTTTTCAATTTCAATCTTTAATCATTTTCATTACACTGATTTGGTTACTTCCATTATAATTCAAAGGCTAGTACTCTATCTGATGGAGGTTCGCCAACAAGCTTTTCGAATAATTTATCTGGGTCCTGTACTTTTGCTCCTTGAGAATAAAAATAACGAGTAATATTCTTAATATCTCTAAATAGAAAAATCTCCGAATACGGATGATCAATAAGCACAGCTTGAGAGATATCAATAAAATAAACTTCTGGTGTGTAAATCATATTGTATTCTGAAAGGTCTGCATGTACTAATCCTGCTTTATTGTATAATTTCTTTAGGTTTGAAAGAACTTCCTTATAAGTAGCATCTGGGTCCTCAATTATTTGATCTTTCATTAATCTGTATGGTAATCCGTCTTTTCCAATAAACTCCATAACAACTACATCTTTTATACAGATAATTGGTTTTGGTACTTTAACCTTAGCAGCATAAGCTCTTGAAAGATTTTTAAATTCTTTTTTTGACCAAGCATAAACAAAAGAACGTTGATCTCTTTTTATATTGGAAAATCGAGGATCACCAATAATATAGATTTGTAATCCTTTAAACACATTAGTTGAAGTTCTATAGATTTTTATGGCTAATTCAGATTTATCAGGAGCATAAGCATGATATACGTTAGCTTCCTTTCCTGTTGAAATTATACCTGTAAAATAATCAACGATATTTTTCTTTCTTAGATTGTATAAAGTTGTTCTTGTTTCAATGTCTAAAACGGATTCAACTACTTTTAAATCATCAATATCTTTTGTTTTTGTTTTTTTCTCATCAACCATTTTCACTTGAAGCTGATCAGCATCTCTTAATTCTTTGTCTGTTTTAGTGTCGGTTTCAATATCAATTAATGGTTCCTCTACAATGTCTTTCTCAAAATCATTTCCTATTTTATTCTTTTTCTCTTGAGGTGGCTTTTTAGTTTTTTTAGATTTAGAAGAACCTTTACTCATATATCATCAAACTCTGGTTCGAAAATAAAGTTTTCTTAAGAAAGGAAACAAAAGAATATTTGAGAATGGATTTTTCTCAAAAAAAATTAATCCAAATTAATATATCCATTCTTTTCAAGCCATTCAGCTTGATTCTGATTATAACGATAAACTAAATCAGCTCTTGTATCTTCTTGTAATCCATACCATGGAAGGACACTTACAATGTCATTTTGTCTTGTCCAAAGTCTTTTACGAAACTTTCCAGGAATTCTTACAATTCTTTCTTTTCCATCAGTACATCGTACTTGAAGTCTATCTGCACCCAGAATTTGTGTTACTATACCTAATATTTCACCTTTTCTTGGTAATCTAACTCTAACATAAACTGGTTCACCAGTAGGGCCGACAGTCTTGTATGCAGCGTGTTCGTCTTCATCAGAGTCTCCTGGACGTCTACGCCTTTTACTTTGGCCTTTCTTTGGTTTAGCTTTCTTTTCGCTTAAATTTTTCACATTCCTATTATTTTTTTAATTAACTACAATTTTTTACACTCCCTAAAAAGTCTTTGTATAAAAAAGAAGAAAAAAAGCAAAATAGTATGGAAATATAGTTTACTAATTGTTTATAAATCAAATTTATTGGAGTCTGTTTTTACTACGACAAAAAAAATCTGTAGATAAATTTTTTTAAGGTATTGGTACATTAAAATTATAGTTATTTTATTTTAAAAAGAGTTAATAGGAATAAAAGGTTTGAGAGTAAAAATTGAGCGATAATAACAATTGCTTAAATTGTTCATCAGAAAATAATATCTATTTAAGTAAAGTACTTATTTTCACACATAATGCTCTCGAACTAGCTGAAGAATTAAAAAATAACGCTTCATCAACAATGACTACTTCTTGTCTGAATACTATTGGAATGTATCCATTGATAGAACGCATAAATACTCCACTGGGTATTTTATGCATGTCAATTTGGATCATAAGTACTCAACAGCGTTTTGAGCAATTTAGAATGGGATATTATTCTGGAGCTTCACATTCAATCATTTTATGTAATGATCAAACAGAATTACAAAATATTTCTGATTTGTATCAGATTACTCCTTTGGGTGTTCCTACAACAATACTAAAAAGAATTCCTGAAGATACTGATGAATCAATTGATGAACAAGGAATTTTGTTAGCTAATGATGTTATTGAAGAAGATCAAAGTAGACCAATTTTCTATCGTAATTTTCAAACTATTTCTGGTTTGAAGAACATCTTCCAAGAAATTGGTCAAAAAATAGCGGAAGATATTGCTTCAGGTGAATATCACACTTTTACTCCACAACTAATTCAACCCAAGAATATCTATAAATTATATAATAAACGTTCGTTTGAAAAGGTGCAGGAATTAGTTGAAAAACTAGGTTATAAATTAGAAGAGAATGGCATTGTACATGTAGCAAAAGGAGATTTCATTTTTGAAATAGATTTCTACCGAAATCATGTTACTGCTATAATTAATTTTTGTGTAAAATGCAAAAAAAAGTGCAAACATTATCGAAAATTATGTGTTTTAGAACATGCTCAAGGTTATTCAAATCAAATTCAATTTGATAATTTAAGAGCGTTAGCAATTCTTTATTCTTTACATGATGGTCAATTTTTGAATTTGTCAGGAGAGAAGCGAATTGAGGATATTCAATATCAGCTTCAAAAATTAAAGAGTCTCTATGAAACTAATTGTCGATTTTTGTGTGAAGAGAACAGATTTTTAAAACAAATAAAGAAAAAAAACACCTAAAAATATAGCATTTATTTTTATTTTTTTCTAGTAATTAATTTAATGTTAGATAACAAAGAATCTTATAGTAGAATTTTCTATTGTCATTTATTAATAAAAAAGGTGAAGATTTTGAGCATTCAACAAGAATATGTACTCCCATTTGTGTTAATATCAAAAGATGAACAAGTTCCAATCGAATCGGAATTAGCTTATGTAGTAGGGGTAGTTGGAGATAAGATTAAAAAAGGTGGTATATTTAAGAAAAGCAAAGAGAGACTAACTCAAGTTTCAAAATTTTACTGGAGAATTTTTATCGATACATTTGAACGAAGATTAATTTTAGTTGACTCCTTAGGCTTATATGGAGCAGGTGCGGGAATACAAGATTTATCACTAGCAAAAATTGAGGCTCATATAAAATCAATCTATGAATCTTCTTCTCTTAATGCTTATGCTAACAGTTTAATGGAAGCTAATGGTTCATTAGTTTTAACTACAAATTCTTATCCTGTTTTTGATGAGGAATTTACGAAATCAACTATTCAATTAGCAAAAAACCAGATAATAACTTCTGGAATTGATTCTCCACTAATACTGCCTTCTTTTGAAAATAGCGTTAATGAAGATTTTGTGCACTCCATAACTGAAATCAATAGATTAAAGGAAATACAAGAAATCCTAAGGGACTTATCAAACAAATGGTTGGGTGATGTTCACGATAGTATTAGTATAATTGAAAATGAGTATGCAAGTAAAATAACTTATGCTCAACAAGATGCAGACAATAAAATAGTATCATATGAAGATAAGATGAGTGAAGCGATCACTTCAGATTTACAAAAAGCAAATCAAGCAATTTACAGATTTCTAACAAGATTTGAAGCAAGTACAGCAGGATTATCCGGAGTGATTTCTCCAGTACAAGAAGAATCAAGAAAAATAACTCAAAATCTTCCATCAACTGATTCACCAAAATTCCAACAAGCAATAGAAGCTTTTCTAGAAAGAACAAAAAAACAACTAGGAGATGTTTCAACAAAAGTAAAAGATCTAGAAAATGAAAGAAAACAACTAGAAAAAGCATTGAATTCAATCTCCCAAACACATTTAAACACAAAGCAGAAAATTTCGGAAGACTATGATACTAATAAAGATAGAGCTCTTACTGATGTAGATGATATGCGGATGAGAAGAGACAAAGCACTTTCAACTTTAGTGGATCAAAGAGATACAATTAAACAAGTAACAGATGAACTATGTAAAAAAATTGAAGAGGTAATAAAAAACAGAAAACACCTTGCTAATTCAGCAACACTAAATCAAGGTGGAAATTTACCTACTAATCTATTAATTTCATCATATCTGGTAAAATTCCAGGAGAAAGAAAATACTCGCTATTTTGTAATCCCACCTTTAGCTAAATCAAAAGGAAAAGCTGACTATCCAAATGCAGAAATGGATTCAGCAATTGCTGGTGGAAAAACTGCTACAGACAAACTAGCGGCAGAATTAGTATTTAACCGAAGATTAAAATCCTCTTTTGATGCGTTACGTGCAACAAACTATATAGCAACTGGTGAATTTGCTGGAGCAGTACGACAGGGTTTAAGATATCTTGTAGAAAACAAAATGATGGGAAATAAAACAGCAAAAAGAATAACTGACCAGTTAGTAGAATTAGGATTTAACTAAAAGGATGAATAGAAATTGTTTGAAAGTAAAATAGCAATTGTTGGTGGCATACCTGGAGTCGGAAAAACAACTGTTATAAATATCGCTCTTGAATCAGCAAAAAAAGAAGGAGTAGAAATAAATACGATTGTTTATGGTTCAGAAATGATGCAAATAGCAAAAAAAGATTACAATGTTCAAAGTAGAGATGATTTGAGAAAATTACCACCTGCTGAACAGAAAGAAATACAACGTTTAGCAGCAATTTCTATAGCTAAGAAATCAGCTGGTAAAGTAACAATTGTTGATACTCATTATTCAATTAAAACAGGTTCTGGAACATATTTACAAGGCATTCCTAGTTGGGTGTCAGATGGATTAAATCCAAGATTACTAATTTTAATTGAAACAATACCAGAAAATATCTCGTTAAGAAGAAATACTGACCCATCAAGAGAAAGAGATGAAGAGGATATTGATAGAGTAAAAGTACATCAAGAGCTCAATCGAACGATTGCTGCAACAATCTGTCAAAAATCAGGAGCATTATTAGGAATTATACAAAATAAACAAGGTATTGCAGAAGAAGCAGGAAAAATTTTATTCGAATATCTAAAAACTTTGTAAGATTAACTACAAAGTAATTACTTCTTTTTTTGTCATTAATATTTAAAGAAAAACCTAAAAAGATATAAAGTTATATATTATATGGTCATAAAATAAGCTAGATAATTCTAAAAAAGAAATAATTCTAAAAAAAACAGGATGTAGAAAAAATGGCAGGAATTTGGTTATTAGGAGCTTATGGTGCAGTAGCAACCACAACATTAACAGGATTAGCTGCTATAAAAGCAGGAGCAGCACCAAGAGTACAAGCAGGAATAGTTACTGAATCACCAGAATGCGATCCAATAAGAAATAAATTTCCACTAGAAGATATAAAATTAGGTGGAAGCGAAGTAAGATTTCTAGATAGAAATGCATTTCAAGCATCAGAAAAGATTTGGGAAGAAAATTACCA
>Ga0307379_10000405_pt1 | contig 73327 bp, 54 predicted proteins | sample UN2MG_FD_202237 | JGI IMG/M metagenome (GOLD analysis project Ga0307379, IMG submission 202237) | Soil microbial communities from Risofladan, Vaasa, Finland - UN-2 | ecosystem: Environmental > Terrestrial > Soil > Coastal area > Acid sulfate soil | place: Finland: Risofladan, Vaasa | collected... | reverse complement strand
AGCTGCCCCTCAAGAACGACTGTAAGAACATGTAGTCTTTGTAGCTCCCTGTCGGTCATAGCTAGTCGTCCCATATAGGACATTTTCGCAGGGCAGTTGCGTAGGACATAATCCCTGGGCTATCACACAGACGCCTTGAGTCCCTTGCCACAGACCGACAACTCGGTGCATAATACCCTATCAGCCTATTTGTGCCGGAGTTGCCGGCAGGGAGTGGCCTTGTGAGACGAATACCCCTTTTAGTCCTGATATCCGTTTTTGCCGTAGGCTCGCTGGTTGATTGCGATTGCAACGACACTACCTTCAAGTGCCCGGGGGATCGCATTTGCACAAGCGTTGATGACTGCGATCCAGGCATCGACTGCAGCGAGGGTTGCTGCGGCGGACCGGTGGTCTGGGATTGTACCGTAGCCACCGAAGACGTCGATTGCGACCAGGCCGGGGGCGAGTGCTGCAAGGATCACAAGTGCACTACCGACAACTGCCCCGAGCCTTGCGCCAACGCCTGCGGCCGCGACTCCGACTGTGAAAGTCTCGGGGTCTGTATGGCCTGTGTGGACAAGTGCTGCGCCAGCTTCGCCTGCGAGTCGGACGACGATTGTCCACCCGACGGAGATCTGCCGCGCTACTGTGCCGAGTTCGATTCCGATCTGGGTTGCCGGCGCTGCGACTACGTCCGTTGCGAGACGGATGAGCAATGCGAAGATCCGAACTTCGAGTTGTACGTCGAGTGCACCGATGAAGACTACCTGCCCAAATGCAAACAGGGAACCTGCGTCTGCTCACATCCCTGCGGAGCTCCTTGCCAGGATCCTCTCTATTGCTGCAAGGCGACGCGCACCTGCGATCCCCTGCCGGATCCTTGCCCAGACACGACATGTCCGGCCTGCGAACAGATAAACTCAGACCCGGGAGGCACGCTCGACGACGACAACTGCAATATCAGCGGGGCCGACTGCCACTGTGAGCCTATGCCGCCCCTGCCGGACGCCTTCGCCGGCCAGCATTCGGCCATCGCTCTCGATCGCGACGGTATCCCGGTCTTGTCGGGCTACTTCGGCCAGCCCTACGGCGATTTGATCTTCGGGACGGCCGCCTCGGCCGAGGCCGGCGCGGCGGTCAGCTGGCGGTTCATAGACGGGGTGCCGGCCGACGCTCCTTGCGTCGGCGCCGCGGACGGTCCGCGCGGAGGAATAGCCGAACCGGGCGACGACGTTGGCTGGGACACTGATATAGTCACCGGCAACGGCGGGCGGGCGCGCATCTCTTACTTCGATCGCACCAACGGGGACCTCAAGTACGCGGCAGAGCAGGCTGACGGGAGCTTCCTGATCCACACGGTCGACAACGCCGGGATCAGCGGGCGCTTTTCGTCGCTGGTGCTCGACTCGGCCGGCCGGCCGGTGGTGGCCTATATGACCGTCCGTGAGAACCTGACCTCAATGCTCAAGGTGGCCCGGGCCAAGAATCCCTCGCCCGCCTCGAACGCGGATTGGGACATATATGTCGCCGATGCGGCTCCTGTACCGTGCCAGCCGAGTGACTGCGCCGCCGGTGAGGCTTGCCTGGCCGATACGGGTACCTGCGTCGTTCCGGACGACCCGGCCAACTGTAACGGTGGAGACGGCTGCGCCTCCGGAGAGGTATGCTTTGCCGCTGCTTGCCAGGCCGAAGCCTCAGAATCGTCTCTCGAAGATTTACCGCTCGGCGTGGGAGTCTTTTGCAACCTGGCTTTGTATGCCGACGGCAGCCCGGTGGTGGGTTACTACGACAGCCTGCGCGGCAACTTGATGCTGGTCTGGTGGAACCCGGGCGCCAACGACTTCGATCCCCCGGTCATCCTGGCGGGAGAAGACGCTGGTGGCAACGATCTGGGTAACCTGGGGGCCGATGTCAGCATGTTTGTTACGGCGCCGGGCAACGTGGTTCACTTGAGCTACCAGGACGCCGACTTGGGCGACCTGTACTACATGACCTTCCCCGACAAGCAGGTCGGCAACGCTCAGGTCGAGTTGATCGACTTGGGCGCACGCGACGCGAACGGCGACCCCACCGATGCTGGCAACGCTATCGGAGATCTTCACTGGGTCGGCAACTATGCAAGCATCACGGTTGACGCTGCCGGCGACGTCAGGGTGGCATACCAGGACGGCACCTCGCTCGATCTGGACTACGCAATTCGCAATGCCGGGGGCATCTGGAACGTGGAAATCATCGCCCGCAAGCTCGATGGAGACGCTTTCGTCGGAGCCTACGGGTTCTTTACCGATCAAATCATGAACCAGGCCGGCGATTTGGCTCAGGTGAGCAACTTCAAGCACAACTTGCGAACCGATCCCTGGACTTCGGCCATCGATCTCCTCGTGCGCTGAAGTCACGTGCGCTGAAGCTGGCGTCGGCGACCCTTTTCGATCTATAATCAACGGAGCCGGGGAGATTCGAGAAGGGCCGGGTAGCGGTGCGCGCAATCGTTCTTACAATCAGTGTTAGCCTTGGTTTCCTGGTGGCTGGGTGCGCGAGCCCGGCGGTCGGGGTCTGTGGCCATGGGTGCCCTGCGGGTATGGTTTGCGACTACGAAAACAACCGCTGTGTCGAGGCCAGACCTCCCGACTGTCCCCGGGATCTCGGGCGCTTCCTGTCGGCGGCGGTAGATTCTTCAGAGCAGATCGTCTTTTCTGCCTACGCCGGCGAGTACGGCGACCTGGTGGTGGGGCGGCTGCTGCCCGATGGCACGGCCAGTTGTGAGTACGTGGACGGCACCAGCGGATCGGGAGGACAAACGGGCGCGCCGGATATTTTAGGTGACGACGTCGGACTGTACAGTTCGCTCGACCTGGACGTGTTCGATCGCCCACACGTTGCCTACTTCGATCGCACTCACGGCAAGTTGAAGTACGCAAGGAAATCTTCAGAGGGATGGAGCGTGGTAACCGTCCCGCACCCGGCGGGTAAAGACGACGTCTACGGTCGCGCCTGCTGGCTGCGTCTTGATTCCACGGGGATGCCGCATATTGCCTTCTGGGACGAGAGCAGCGGTGAACTGGAAGTCGCAGGCAAGCTGTCCGATGGGCGCTGGTCGCTCGAAAAGGTGCCGCTGGACGCGGGTCGCGGCGGCTGGCCGGGCAGTTTCGGCGGAGAGGTCGGACGCATCGTCTCACTGGTGCTCGACTCAGGCGATCGCGAGTGGGTGGCCTTTCGCGACGTTCACGACGGTTCACTGAAGGTGGCCGGACGGCAGCAGGAGGGCTGGACTGTTTTGCTGGTCGATCCCGGTCCCGACGTTGCCAACTGGGTGTCTGCCGCGCTGGACGGCGACGGCAACATGGCGGTTGCCTACAACAACCGCACGACGGGCAGCCTGATGTACGCCTGGAACGAAGGCGGGGTTCTTTCAAGGCTTGCCGTGAACGCCGGCAGGATAGCCGATACCAGCGGCGCCGTGCGCCGCTACCCGGTGGGACAGCATTGCTCTCTGGCCTTCGGCGCGGACGGATTGCCGCGCGTGTTGTATCTGGACGCGGCCAATCTCGATTTGCTTTACTCCGTGGCCGACCGCGAGGGGGGCTTCGAGGCCCCGCTGGTAATCGCCTCCGACGGGGCGACGGGTTTCTATAACAATCTGTTGCGTGACTCGCGCGCGGTAAGCTGTACTTATTCCCGGAGCGCCAAGGGCGATCTCCAGGCGCAGGTATTCTCGCCGGATCTCGATCTCATGGCCGGCGGTAAGGGAGGTGCAGGCAAGGGAGGTGCCTGGTGAGCCTCACTTACCGCAGCCGCGTTGGTTTAGTGTCGGCGCTTTTGATTTTAGCGCTTCCCGGCTGCCGGCTCGATCCTCCCGAACGGGATCTGTCAAAAGCCGCAATCGGTACCGACGTAATCGAGTTCCACTACCCCCAGGGTTCCGGCGAGCGGCTTGCGGTTCTGGCCATGGGGCTTCTCGAACAGGCCGGAGCTAACAGTCAGGATGCCGTCATACCGGCCGTAGCCGGCTCGCTCGACAGCTCGAGCTTCGAGACGGATCCGTCGGAGCTTTCTGTGCAACTGTCTGCGATCCAAATGGTGATCTCGCAAGGTCTTGTGGAAGCAAGCCTGGAGGTCGATGTCTCGGATCCAGTTTTGAGCCTGGGGATATTCTCCGGGGGGCAGCTTGTGAGTAATTGCGAGATACACGTGTCCATTCCCGGGCAGGTTGTCTTGGTAAAACTCATCGCGGGGCAGGCCAACGACAATCAACCATTAATCTTCATAGACGGTGAGCTTGAGCTTACGGGCGATCCAATCTCGGTGACGACGGATCCCTACTGTCCGGCGTACGGCAGCCAGGATGTCGAGATGGCCGTATCCCACGCGGTCACACAAGCCCTTTTACAGGGAAGTTCGCAGCTTTCGGGTGCCCTGGCCGAGGCGCTGGGAAATACACTCGGTCTGGACACTGCCGCTGCCGGCAGTGTCGCCGGACAGTCGTTAACGGACGCGGATCAAGGCAGGCTGCACTTCGAGTTCTGGCTGGGCACGGATGCGGATGTCTTTTCGCCCACGGGAAGCCGGGTGGGTCTTGGCGGCGGGTTCGAATCCACGCGGGCCGATTGCGTGCCGGCGGCTGCGGCCGATTTTCCAGGCTCAAAGCAGGCGCCTGCCGAATTCGCGGAAAGAGTGCCTGGCACGGGCGACGAATACCAGTGCGCCATCTCGATAAGCGACGATTTTCTGCAGCAGGCATTCAGCGCCGCCTGGCGCGGCGGATTGTTTTGCCGCAAGGCCGCAGACGGCGATCTGCAGACAATGGATCTCGTGGATCTATTTCCCTCCCTGGCTGCCTGGGGGCCGCTTGGTGCTGTCAGGGTAGCAGTCTGGCCGGGCGGGCAACCGCAACTGGCCTTCGCGCCGGCGGATCCGGCCGCGGGCGAGAGCCTGCCGCGCCTGTCTCTGAGTCTGCCTTCACTGGCGGTTGATCTCTACGTCAGTATAGAAGGCAGCGACATGCGCATGCTGGGCCTGAGCACCAATCTGAATCTGGATTTGGCTCCACGCATCGAGGGCACGCAGGTCTTCCTGGATTTGGTCAAGACCCATGTAGGCGAGCTGTCGATAGACTATTCCGAGATGCTGACCGAGGCGGCCGGCAGCCTGCGAGCCTCGGTGGCCGAGGCGCTGGACAGGATAGCCAAGTTGCTCCTGGCGCAGCTAGGCCCCCTGGAAGTTCCCATGGTTCCCGGGGCCGTAAGCCTGCTGGGCTTCAGACGCCTCGAAGGCCGCACCCTGCTCTATTTCGGCCCATGAGCAGCTTGCGGATTGTATCCTTGAATACGACGATGATTTTGTTTGACTGCTTGACGCCCATTACCACCCCAACTCCGAACCCTACGTGAACTATTACCTGCCCAATCGAGTAGGTCTCAGACGGGTCGTAGGGGATCGGCGAGGAGAGATCTCGATCGCGACTGGCTTCTTTCCAGGCCTTGTTGCTCGGCGGAGGCGGGGGGGCCCAGGTTCCGGAGGATTTGCGGCTCATCTTGATTCCTTCAGTCAGACGGCCTGTTCTTCAGCGACTCGAGCGTCACCAGTGTTCCGGCGTCGCGCACCATCGGTGTGCGCGGAGGGATGTTGTCGGGCACCTCGGCGATTACGTCCTCAGGACGCGATACCAGCAGCAGGTCGTTGGGGATCTCGCGCCCGGGATGGATCAATACCTTGGCTCCCAGCACGGCCCGGTGACCTACGCAACTGGCCATGAACGAGCGGCCGGTGCCCACGCGCCGGCCGTGATGCATTACCTTTATGTCGCCTACGAACTTGGCGTCCAGCAGGCTGCACCAGCCGTGAAGGTAGACGTCGCGCCCGATTACAGCCATCTGCGTCTTCAGGTTGCCGAGCGTCGAGCCCGGGTAACACAGTGATGACACCAGGAAGAAGTTCTCGGTCAGGTAGCAGCCGTTCCCGATTACCGAGTTGATCACCACCGCGTGGTCGGCGATGACCACGTCGTCACCGATCAGGCAGTTGCGCACGCAGGCCCCGGCGCCGATCTTGACGTTGCGGCCGAGTTGCGAAAACTCGAGGTAGGCGGTGGGGTGGATGTCGCAGCCGGGCCCGCGCAGGTTCATGCCCGAGAGGATCTTCCACTTGTTGAAAGACATCCTGCGCAGCACCGCCCAGACGGCTTTGCCGGTAGCGCGAAACTTGTGATTGCGAAAGTAGTTGTTCCAGCCGATTCCCAAAGCCAGTTGCGAAAGCCACAGCAGGTGGGTCCAGTGCGAGATATGGCAGCAGACAGTTGAAGTGAACGGATATTTGAAATAGCGCTCCTGCTCGTCGATTACCGGTAGCCTGACGGAGTGTACCACCTCGCGCATCGGCACCGTAAGAGCCGGGCAACGCTTGGCCAGGTCCGCGCGCACCTGGCCGGGTTCGTCTGGGAGTGGTCCCTCTGGCACGAGCCACAGGTCGTAGACCACCTGGCCGCGATCGTCTTCCCAGTCATTCAGGACCACGTCTTGAAGCGGCAGAGTGTGCTCGACCGAGACGCAGCGCCCCAGTGCCAGTGTGGCCGCGGAAGTTTTCTTTTCGGCGGCCGTTTTCAGGAAATCACCCAGGGCCTTCTCGCTGAAATATACGTAGTCCGGGGCCAGCAGGCAGGGCCTGTCGAGCGCTTGTGCGGGCTTGTCTATTCTCACAAGTTCGACGCCGTGACGCGAACAAGCGCGCTCCTGCGCCCGGGCCAGCGTCCCCAGCATCAGCTGCGCTTCGAGCACGTCATCACCGAAGGGCATAAGCGTGGTGCCGCTGTGATAGATGTACATTTTCATGGATCGATCTCCAAAGGCTTGTAATCCGGAAGTACTTCGGCAAGTTTGCGGATGCGTCCCTGGTGGTAGACGTGCGGGACGAGCTTTTCAGCCGACTGCGGCAGCTTGACGACGCCCTCCTCGGGACGCATGACGATCATGGTGTGGTTGGGCACGGCCCGGCCGGGCAGGAAGATGGCCCGCGTGCCCAGTACGCATTCGTGGCCGGCGCAGCCTCCCAGTTGCCAGCGCCCGGTGTCGACCTCGCCGCCCGCCTGCCTGACCGACACCGGCGCCTCGATGGCCTCGTCCCAGAACATGACTCCCGAAGTGATGAACACCCGCCGTCCGAGAATCGAGTTGCGCAGCATGAAACTCGCCAGGGTGGAACCGGGGTAGAAAGTGCAGCCGATGAAATACGAATCGTTCAGCGTGTGGCAGCCCTCACCTACCACGCAGCGCTTGAACTTGGTGAGATCCGCGATCTCCACGCCCGGACCGATGATCGAATCGCGAACACTGGCGAAGGGGCCCAGCTTGACCTTGTCGCCCAGGATCGAGCCCTCGATATAGGCGGTCGGGTGGATGTCGCAGTTCGCGCCGATGATGCTGCGGCGCGCCGCCCGCTTGTAGGGATTGCGGCCCCGTGAACGAAGGCTCCTTTTCAGCCCGGGTCGATCCTCCCAGTGCTCTTCGAGCCGCACCCAGGGGAGCAGGTGGTTGATCCAGACCAGGTGGACCCAGTGTCGCACCTCGGCGGCCAGCAAGGTAGTGCGCGGTAGTTCCAGTGTCGTCCAGGGCGGGCCGGGGCGCGACTGCGGCAGTTGCTCGATCTGCGGATCGGCATCCAGGATCGTCAAGCGTGTCCGCGATGTGAGAAAGCTTTTCAACTCTGGCCACGAAAGATCGCGCGGCATCTCGGCTCCGCGGAAACGGAACAGATCGTAGGCGACCGAGTCGTCTTTCTCGTCTGTGTCTTGCAAGGGAGCGGCGTAATCGGTGGCGGCAGAGCGCAAAAGCGCCAGGCGTGAGATTTCCCGCAAGCTCGCGGTTGCCCCGAGAAACTCGCGTATGCAGCGCCGGGTGAGAAATAAACTGTCCGGCAGAACCAGGTAGTCGCCGGAAAGCGGCAAATCATTCGACGAGCTTGCGGCTTCGATCTCGACATCGGCCTCGAGCAAAGCAGCACTTGTCGCCTCAGCCAGGCCTTGCCCGCCTATATACGCCTCGCCGACCTCATCGCCGAAGGGCTCGATCAGCGCGCCTGTCTTTACCAGGTAAGCCTTCATTTTAGCAGCGACATGCTTTCAGGCTGTCCGGTCGCCTCGAGAACACTGCGCCATAGGTTGCCCTGCGGATCGAGGCACTTGCGGCGGGCGATAGCGGATGCGATTGGAACGTGGACATACATATTGTGCCAGCTACCAACAAGCAGGCCCGTCTTGCCCGCCATGCCGGCATGCACGGCGTTTTGGCCCAGGAAAACGCAAAAGACGCAGTCGTTAGCGTTTGCCGGGACTGACCTGATCATGTAGCTGGGATCGATGTATTTGACGCTGACGCCGATCTGCTTGCCAGTGAAGTGGGCCTTGATGCATTCTTTGAGCAGCAGGCCGATGTCTCCCAGGCGCCGGTTGCCCGAAGCGTCCTGGCCGAGATCGTCAGGGAACAAGTTCTGGCCGGCGCCCTCGGCCACCACGATAACCGCGTGATGCCGTGCCTTGAGTCTCTTTTCCAGGCAAGCCAAGAATCCGCGCGGGCCATCGAGATCAAAGGGCACTTCTGGAACCAGAACAAAGTTGACGTCGCCTTCGGCCAGGGCTGCCTCGATGGCGACGAAGCCCGAGTTGCGGCCCATCAGCTTGACCATGCCGATGCCGTTGAGCGCCCCCTCGGCCTCGGTGTGGGCGCAGCGGATGGCCTCGACGGCCTCGCCGACGGCCGTGTCGAAGCCGAAAGTGCGCGAGACCAGATCGATATCGTTGTCGATCGTCTTGGGCACGCCGACCACGGCGATAGGCAATCTGCGCCGGGCGATGTGTTTCTGGATAGCTAAGGCGCCGCGCAGGGTTCCGTCGCCGCCGATAGTAAAGAGGATGTTGATATGTTCTCGCACGAGCGTGTCGACCATCTGATCGACCGGCTGTGGACCGCGGCTGCTGCCCAGCACGGTGCCGCCGTCGTCGTGGATGCGCCTGACAAGATCAGGCGTCAGGTCGATCATCGGCCAGCCCGAGATGGGGCTCAGCCCGGCGTACCCGTATCGAATTCCCTTGATCTGCTGGACACCGTAGTTGAAGTGCAACTCGTGTACGATCGAGCGTGTGACGTCGTTGAGGCCGGGGCACAGGCCGCCGGCGGTGACCACCGCAGCCGTCGTGGCTTCGGGCTCGAAGAAAATCTTCTCGCGCGGTCCGGCTTCCTCGAAGCTCAAAACGGTCTTGCCCGCCTTGATCTTCCCGGTAATGTCGCTGGCGCTTTTGTCATACAGCACCCGCTGGTCGTCAGTGGTGAAGCGCCTGTAGTGCGTCGGGTTGGCGATCTTGCACGGCCCGAGGTTCTCAATGCCGGTTGCGAACTCTGCGTCCGGGTGGACGGGCTGAAGAGTCATCTGTGTCGCCTCCTCTTACTCATCCACCTGGCCGATGAAGGTTCTTCTGGCATAGGGGTCGGCCCGGGTGACAATCTCGTAGTTGATGGTCGACGCCCATGACGCCATCTGCTCCGCGCCGATCGCCTCTGCGTTTTGCCTGCCGAGCAGCACTACCTCGTCCTCGAGAGAAACACCGGGAATGTCGGTCACGTCCACCATGGTCAGGTTCATGCAAACCCGGCCGCGAATTGGAGCCCTCAGGCCGCGGATCAACACGTGCCCGCGGTTTGACAGCAGGCGATCGTAGCCGTTGGCGTAGCCGACCGGAAGCACGGCCAGCTTCGTCTCGCGCGTCGTGCGATAGGTGCATCCGTAGCCGACATAGGCCCCGCTGGGCACACCTTTGACCTGGGCCACCCGCGTCTTCCAGGTCAAGGCCGGGCGCAACTCGAGCGGATCCTTGCCTTCCTGCAGCGCGGACAGATATGTCTCTTTCGAGGGCCACATGCCGTACATTCCGATGCCCACCCGAACCATGGCGAAGTAGGTGTCGGGAAACAGGATCGCCGCGGCGCTGCAGGCGGTGTGCGGCACGGGCGCGTCGAAGTTCGCCTCACGGATCAGCGCAAGATAGTGCTTGAAACGTTCGAGTTGGTCCTTGGCGTAGCCATGCTCGGTGGTGTCTTCTATATTGGCAAAGTGTGTATGTATACCCTGTAAGACCAGCAGATCGTCTTTTCGAAACATTTCGAGCGCGCTTTTGATACCAACCTCGTCGAAACCCAGCCGGTAAGTGCCCGTCTCGACTTTAAGATGCAAGCGGGCTTTCTTGCCGGTCTTTCGGGCGGCCTCCTTGGCTGCCGAGATCGTCTCGAGGCTGGAGACCGTCAGGCGCACATCAAGCGCCAGCGCTTCTTCAAGATCAGCGAGAGGCACGTAGCCAAGTGCGAGCAGCGGCGCCAGGACGCCTTCCTGTCTCAACTCAAGCGCCTCGCCGAGGTTGAAGACCCCCAGCCAGTCCGCCCCGGCGCGCAGGGCGCACAAGGCTGTGGGCACCATGCCGTGCCCGTAGGCCTCGCCCTTGACCACGGCCATCAGCTTTGTGTCACCGGGAAGCAAGCGCTTGAACTTGCGCAGGTTACAGGCAATCGCTTCCGCATCCACCTCGATCCAGGAAAGCGGGCTGGGCATGTCGTTCCTCCGCCTGTGATGGAACCATAGACCGGCTCTCCGATCAAGGCTCAAACCGGCCTTTCCAAGCGCTAAGTTTTCTGCAAGTCGTGGCGGGCGATCTTGGCAATCAGCGCCTGGCGGCTGATTCCCAGGGCGCGAGCGCAGTGGGTGCGGTTGCCGGCGTGCCTTTTCAAGGCCGCCTGCAGGACGACCTTTTCGAGCCGCTCCATGATCTCCCGCAGATCGCCCTGCACGGCGTCGACCAGGTTGCGCCCTCCACCCAGGCGCTCGGACAGGTGGGCCTGCCCTATCGACTGGCCTGCGGCGGCCAGCAGCGAGGCGCGTTCCATCTCGTTCTTCAGTTCCCTGATGTTGCCCGGCCAGTCGTAGCTTTGCAGCGCGGCGACGGCTTCGGGGGCCAATCCCGGGTGCCGGCGGTTGTGCTGTAGAGAAAAGATCTCCAGAAAATGCTCACTGATGGGAATGATATCCTCGCGGCGTTCGCGTAAGGGCGGGACGCGCAGGGCAAAGACGTTGAGACGAAACAATAGGTCTTGCCTGAAACGGCCGGCTGCGACTTCCTGCTCCAAGTCGCGGTTCGTTGCGCAGACGAGGCGCGCGTCGACTCGGCGGGGGCTGGTCGAGCCGACCGGCGTCACCATGCCTTCCTCGAGACAGCGCAGTAACTTGGGCTGCAGCCCGAGCGGCATCTCGCCGATCTCGTCTAAAAAAAGCGTGCCACGGTGAGCCACCTCGATCAGGCCCTTGCGATCGCGGTGGGCGCCGGTGAATGCCCCTCTCAGGTGTCCGAACAGTTCGCTTTCCAGCAGGCCGGCCGACAGCGCCGAGCAATTGACGGCGGCGAAGGTTGCCTGCACGCGCGGGCTCTGCTCGTGGATGGCGCGGGCGACCAGTTCCTTGCCGACGCCCGTCTCTCCCTGGATCAGCACCGTGGTTCGCGAGGTGGCCACGGCCAGGATCTGCCCGCGCACATCACGGATGGCACTGGAGGATCCAACCATCTCGTCCAAAGCCGGGCGGTGTCCCATGCGCTCCTTGAGGTAATCGCACTCGCCGCGCAGGCGGGCTTCGGCCTCGCTCAGGCGCTCGATCAGGCGGGCTCCCACCAGGGCAGTCGAGAGTTGCTGGGCCAGGACGCTTGCCAGATCCAGTTCGCGCTCGGCGAAAACCCCGCCCTGGCGCGAGCCGACCTGGATGGCTCCGATGACCTCGTCCTCGACCACCAAAGGTGCCAGCACAAGCGAACGGGAAGGCTGGGTGCGAATGCTGGCGCTGGTTTTTTCGACCGCCTGGGTATCATGCACCAGGATCGATTCGCGTCCCGAGGTCAGCCTGCGAACCAGGCTGGTCGCCGGCGGGCTGCCCACCAGCATGCTGTCGCCGGGCCCCAGGCCTATGGCCGGTGCGAAGTTGCCGTTAGTGTCCTTCATGAAGCACTCGGCGCGCGAGGCCTCGGGCAGCGCGCTCAGCAGAAAGGCCAGCACGCGCCTGGTCATGGCCAGCGAATCCACGTCGGTTCTGAGCGCCGCCAGTAGTTCCAGCAGGCGGCGCAGGGTTTCCCCGTCGGGTAACCGTGAAACCTCGCCCAGCGAGCGCTGGGCCACCACGGTGGCGGTTTCGACCATGGGAGCCGCGCAGAGGACGATCTCTAATATGCGTATGGAAGTCGGGCGGTCCGCGTCCCCCAGCAGGATCTCGTCTTGCAACTGCATGATAAAAGCATTGCTCGCGCCGCGTTCGACGGCGATCCGCCTGCCGTCCCGTATGACCGCCGAGCCGTTGGTGCTGCCGAGATCGTGATAGCCGATGCGCTCGTTGTCTATCTGCATGCGCCCGTGCACAGCGGACACCCGCGGGTCGGCGAACGACAGGTCGTTGCCCTCGCCGCGGCCGACCTGGATCAGCGGGCCGCCGAGCGTAACAACCCGCGTCGGCCCCCCGGCCCCGTCTTGCACTTCGAGGCGCACTTCCTGGATGAAGGAGTTCACCAACGGATCTCCCCCGATAGCCCGATGGGCAGGAAAAACGATGAACCTCCCGCGGTGATCACCAGCGAGGGGTAGAGGCTCACCACCAGCGCCCAGGGCCCTTTTGTCGGCCAGGACACTGAAGTTGCCAGGCCTAGCGTGAAACCCCAGTGGTCGTAGCGGTCGGCGGTGCCCATGGAGAGCACTCCCAACGAGCCGCCGGCCCTGAACTCGACGGGATCCAGAGAAAAGGTAGTACAGGCACCCATGGAAAGCGACACTGTCTGCAGTGCGGGACCGCTGCTTGTGCTGGCATGGTGCGCGTATGAGAACCCCGCCTGCACGGCGAGCCTCTCGAAGGGCCTGAAAGCCGCGCTCAGCGCGGCGCCTGGTCCCGCCGCCAGCGCGCCGGCGTCATCACCGAACAGGACCACGAAGCGCGCCTCCGGCGATATCGACCAGGGGCGAAAGACGCGCTCGTGAGACAGCTGCGTGGGAACCTTGCGAATGACGGGCGGTCTTGGTCGCATCGTGGGTTCCGGTTGCGTCTTTTTCACTGGCGGACGGGTCACCACCGTCTCCTTTTTCCTGGCAGCCTCGAATGCCGTTTGGGCCCGCTTGAAGATGTAGATGACTTTGGGAGGATGCTCGCCAATGGGGAGCTTGAATTCGGGATCGAGCAGCAAGATTGTCTTGAACTCGCCCTCGGCTTTTTCCAACTCGTCTGCCGCCACGTGGATCATGGCCAGCATCAACCGTGCCTGGCTCACGTGATCGATGTAATGACTGTCATTTTCTGGTGAGAAGTGCGAAAGGGCCGATTCGAGTCGCGCCCGCGCGCAGCGCATGTCCATCTCGCGATAGCAGTTTAGGCCGGCTGCCAGGTCATTCTGTCCGGCGAAGCTTTCCCCGGCAAAGACTTGGCTCGGTAGGGCCAAACAAACCAACAGGACGAGCAAGCGCCTCATTGAACTCCCCCGTCCATTGAGTTTCTGGCTTTGACGTAGAAGATGCCCCAGGCGGAGAACTTCTGCTGCTTGTGGCCAAACTTCTCGAAACCGCAGGTCAGGTAGACTTTCCGGTCTCCGTCCGCCGCCGTGCCCGAGGCCACCAGAACCGCCTGAACCTTTTTGACGCCGTTGTAGCTGTATGATTGGGCTTGTATACCAGAGCCCAGGTCGAGTGAGATGACATAGGCATGGCCATCTGTTTCGGCAGCCCAAGGGGGAGGCGTTGTATAGCTGATGGTGAACTCGTTGTAGCCGCCCTGCTGGATGTAGAAGGGCTCGATGATCAGCCCCGGGCCTGTATTCGGAGGGGAAGCAGCATCCTCGAAGGCCCCGCACCCGGTGAAAGCTGCGGACAAAAACGAAAAACCTAGAAGTAATACGAGTCTTTTCATGGGCTCTTGCAAAACAGACTAACACTGCAAAAGTCGCGGCACAAGATAGGCCTGGAAGCATCTTTCGGAAGGCGGAAACGAACCGGGCCGCGACGTTGTGTCGCGGCCCGGCTAGGGATAGGGAAAGGAAGCCTTTCCGATTTCAGGTCAGCGCCTCTTGATTACCAACGCCAGTCCGAGCAGCAAGCCCAGCAGGCCCGCCATTCCGCCGTTGCCCGCGGTCGAGCAGCCACCGGTCTGGTTGTCGCCTTCGGCTGTCAGGGTCATCTGCACACTGGCTACGTTCTTCTCGGGATACAGGTCGTCCGCGAACATCAGCTTGGCGGTCAGCTTGATTACGTACTCACCCGCCACGTCCGGGGCGAACTCAACCCGGCGACCCACTTTGTAGTGGTAGTTGTAAGGGGTCGACAGTGTCGAGGAGCCGCGCGGATGATGGATGCTGGCGCTCGATCCGTCCGGCCGGCTGACGATCGTCCACTCGTACTCGATGGCCCGGTTCATGCGGTTGGCCCATATAAGCAGCGGCGCCGTCTCACCAGTCTTCACCGGGCGATCCTTGCCGGCGTAAATCGCGAAGGCCGAGGCAGGATCCAGGCAGGCAGAGACGCTGTCAACCACGTAGCAGTAGCTGTTGTCGCACACGTCGCCTGCGCCGTCACGGTCTTCGTCGCGCTGGTCGTCGTTGATCACCGTCTTGCAGTTGTCAACCGTGTTCAGGATACCGTCGTCGTCCATGTCGGCGTCACAGGCGTCGCCCATCAGGTCGCCGTCGGCGTTGGCCTGGTCGGGGTTGCTTACCATCGGGCAGTTGTCCACGAAGTCCTGCACACCGTCGTTGTCAGCATCGCTGTTGCAGGCGTCCCCGAAATGATTGGGGTCGGTGTCGAGCTGGTCGGGGTTGCTGACGAACGGGCAGTTGTCCTCGATGTTCAACCAGCCGTCCTGGTCGATGTCTTCGTCGCAGGCGTCGCCGGTCAGGTCGCCGTCGGTGTTGGTCTGGGTCAGGTTGGGAACGTACGGGCAGTTGTCCTGCGCGTTGGCTACGCTGTCGCCGTCGATGTCGGCATCACATGCGTCGCCGGCCAGGTCGCCGTCGGCGTCGAGTTGGAACTCGTTGGCCACGTCGGCGCAGTTGTCACAGGCGTCGCCCTTGACGTCGCCGTCAGAGTCTGCCTGGTCGCGGTTGGGGACGAAGGGGCAGTTGTCGTAGTCGTCCTCGATGCCGTCCTCGTCGAAATCGTCCGCGTACTGATAGGTGTCGCCAAGATCGGTATTGGCGATCAGAATCGAGCCGCAACCGCAACCGCAGCCGCCGCCGGACTCGTCAGGGGTACCACACAGCCCGCCGGTGCACTCGCCCGGGGCCTGGGCCATCGCAGGACCTGCCACGAACAGCGCCACTACGGCTACCATCGTCACAAAAAGTACCTTTTTCATCTCTGTTCTCCTTTCGGAACCTTGGTTATTATTAATATTGTTTTGTTTCGCGAGGTTCATTACGTCTCTGAAGAAGAGCAAGAATCAAGCCAGATCTCGGCATGCCGCCCTGAAAACAAATAAAGGCAGTATTTACAACATGATAATCCAACAATAAGCGCCCCCGGGTAGGCCTGCGACCATCGTCTCGTGGGGTCTGGTGTCTACACAAACTCCAGACGCCAGCAGTACCGGATGCCCAAATGCTCGTGATTTGAAGTTATCGATTATATAATCAGTGTGTTAACCAGTCATCCAGATACCCCAATATAGCCGCCAAGCGGCGCTTTCTGGGGTCTCTTGTCTCCACTCAGGCGGGAATCTCGTGGTGGCGGAAGCGCCGGGCTATCTTTTCGGCTACGCGAAATGAATTGGCCATTATAGTCGGTGTGGCTGGCACCGCGCCCGAACTGGGCATGAACGAACCATCGGTGACATACAGGTTGCGAACGTCGTGGGCCATGCAGTCGGGATCGAGCACCGAGCGGGCGGGATCGGTGCCGAAGCGGCATGTGCCGTGCTGCAGGTGGTAGGTGGTCGATGACCAGGTAAAGGGCCAGACCTTCTTGGGTGCCGGCCGCATGGCATTGAGTATGTCCATGCCGCGGCGTACGCAGAACTTGTTGACCTCGTCAGAGGCCGGGTGATGCAGGTTGGTGATGCGCGCCACCGGTAGACCGAAGCCGTCCCTCACCCGCGGGTCGAGATCGACGTAACAACCCGAGTGGGGCAGGAACTCCCCGAAAACCTCGAACTCAACCCACAGCTCGTCGTGGAAATACTCGTGCAGGCGATCTTTGAGCTTCTGGCCCCACAGGTTCCACTTGGATTCCATCATCAGGCGTACCGCGGCGTTGATCGGGTTGGGGTGATGCAGCAGAAAGTTGTAGGTACCGCCCTTGGGAAGCAGCAGGCCGTTCTTCTCGTTCCAGTAGTCGTCCTGCACCGAGCGCAGCAGGAATGGAAGATCCATGCCCTCCGGCCCCAGCTTCTTTTCAAGCTTGTGCCGCTCGAAAATCGCCGTGCCCTTGCCGAAGGTCGAGAAGGTCAGGTTCTTGCCGACCAGGCCCGAGCTGTTAGCAAGCCCGTGAGGGAAGCGCCCGCTCTCAGAAAGCAGCAGCAAACGGGCGCTTTCGATGGCGGTTGCGGCCAGCACCACTACACGCGCCTCCAACTTGTGCTCCTTGCCCCGGGCATCCTGGTAGACGACTCCCGCGGCCCGGTCTTCGTTGTCTGTCAATATCCTCGTTACCATGCAGCCCGGGCGCACCTGGCAGCGCCCGGTCTTCTCGGCCTGCGGCAACAGGCTCGCTGCCACCGAGGATTTCGCGCCGTTCTCGCAGCCGTACTCGCCGCAAAAGCCGCAGTAGTTGCAGGGCGGGCGGCCGCCATAGGGCGCAGAGAGCAATGCCCGCGGCGTAGGAAAGGGGTGGAACCCAAGCGGTCCTGCCGCCTCATCGACCATCCGGGCCGCCGGGTGCGGCCTGAGCGCCGGCAGCGGGAAGGGTCGCTTACGCGTCTCGAAGGGATTCACGCCCGCCTTGCCGGACACTCCGATGCGGGCCTCGTAGAGATCGTAATAGGGCAGTAAGTCGTCCATCGAGATCGGCCAGTCGGCGATGTCCGCTCCCGCGATACCGCCTGTCATCGATCGCAGGCGCAGATCCGATTCTTTGAAACGATAGGTGAAGCCGCTCATGTGCACCGTGCCGCCTCCGACGCACACCCCCACCCAGCCCTCGGTGGTGAGGCGGTAACCGTCCTGGCCCCGCTTGCGGATGGTGTGCGGGGAGTGGCCCGGGTAGGGAAAGGGCACGAAGAAATCACGCCGGCAAATGCCCACCTCGTCGTGAGTGAAGTTGCGAATGGTATAGGCCGAACCGCGCTCGAGTATAACAACCCGAGCACCGGCCTCGGCCAACGTCACGGCCACAGGAGCGCCTCCGGCCCCGCTGCCGATCACCACTACGTCCGTTCGCTCGGCCTTGCCCATGTTAGCCTCAGTAAACCGGCAGTCCGGCAGGCAGTTTGCGGCGGGGCGCCCACCAGCAGGCGTGGTGCCCGATGAAGTGCCAGCCAATCTGCCCGCGGTTGCCGCCGTACTTGGGATCGGACAAAAAACTCTCGGCGCATAACGCTGCCAGCCGCTGAAAAAAAGCGTTGGAGGAAAAGCGGCGCGCCTTTATTTCTCCGCGCTGAAAACTCACTAGAAGCTCATCCTGCTGCTCGGGCCTGCAATCGGCGAAAACGCGCGCGAACTTCTTTCGGGCGATACGATCCAGGTGCACCGCCCCGATGTTGAGAAGAGGCTTCCAGTCGGCCGCCCGGTTGAAGGGTTCTCTTACCAGCCAGTAGTTGATGTAATCTTCGAATCCCGCCCCGACAACCCCGGGTAAAACCCGCTCTGCCGCGGCCAGAAGCGCCCGCAGGCGATCGGGTTCGAAGACCCAGCCGCTCATGGTCCCGATAAGCGTGTTGGCTCCGGCCTTGAGCAAGCCCGGGCAGAGAGTCGCTCCGCCGGCACTCAGAAGACCGAGGATCATCTGCCTGCGAGTAATCATCCCGGTCTGTCCCCTTCGCCTGTCTCGTGGCACACCACGCAATTTGGGCGGTGCCTATTGATCACGGGGCAGCGGCCGCCGCCCGGGCCCGGCGCAGGAATCTCATGCTGGTGACAGGCGGCACAGCCCAACTCGTCTTTGCGCTCGACTATATAGACGCATTTATGCGCCATGCGGCCGCCTGCCCTGCCGCCGGCCCCCGCGTGACAACCGGAGCAGGGTTTGTCAACACCGGCGCCCGTCTTGTTGCCGCGGGAACAATCGCCCGCGTCTTCGATATTCAGACTCAGCAGAAACACCAAAACGTCGGTCAGGCCCTCGGGATTGTCCGAAAAGTAGTTCTTGAACGAGGGCATGGTCGAGCCGGGGAAATTGGCGGCCGGGTCGATGAGACTCATTCTGAGATAGGCCAGGCTCTTTCTGCCGGGAGCGCGCAAATCAGTACCGAAGTCCCAACTCCCCCGCCCGCCGACATTGAGCGGGTGACAGATGAGACATCCCAGGCGCACGTAGATCTCGGCGCCGGCAACGAGTCGCTGCATACCTTCTTGCGCGCCGGGGAGATGGCAACGCGCGCAGGAAGCCTGGATGTACGGCTGGCCGAGCAATGGGTCTCTTTTCCTGCCGCCAGGCAGGGCATGGGCCAACTCTGACTCGAGTGCCCGGCCACATCCCCCGTGACACGTGCTGCATCCCGTTCTGCGCTCCAGGTGCCTGAGCATCGAGGGCGGGTGGGCGCGGTAGACCTTGGGCGTCTGCGCACCCAGATCCCGGCGCCGCGCGCCCAGATGACAGGTGGCGCAGCGTTCCGTCTGTCCGGAACAGTTTTTGTTCTGCAATATTTCGGTCGTATGCCGCGCATCACCCGTGAGATCGAAGAAGTCGGCTTGCGTGCTCCGCCATTCGGTACGGGCCTCGCGTAGCCCGATCCAGGCCAGGACCAGGAGCAATGAAAGCGCCCCGGCAAACAAGCCGACCCGCAGGCGGCGGGTGTCTTTGGCCAGGTCAAACAACACCGGGCCATTCCTCCCATGGCCAGTAGAAAACCCAGTCCGGCCCGCGACAGACACCGATCAGGGTGAATCCCAGAAGCATGATCAACATTACTACGAGCCCCGAGAGAAAGGCGGCCCGGGTCGAATCGGTTGCGATTCCGGTTGTCAGCATGGCCAGTATGGCTACGACAATCATGCCAGCGCCCGGGTTGACGACGTCAGGCCAGACCGTGCCAAGCGCCTTGAAAAATACGCCGGGCCCTGCCTGCATATAGAACACCTCGAACAACGCAAGCGCGGCGATCGCACCCAGCCCGGAAAGCAATACGGCCAGGCGACAGTTACGAGTACCGAACCAGCGTCCAACTCCTTCGTCCTCTCGATCTAGAAACGGAAGCCCAACCAGTCCCAGAGCCAGAAGCGCAGGAATTACGAAAGCTCCAAGCCTTGCCGAATAGCTGACCAGTTCCTGGGCCCACAAGAAGTACCAGGGCGCCTTCTCGGGATTGGCAGGGACGTGCACGTCGACCGGGGCGCCCAGTGGCGCCGACACCAGCGCGGCGACCGCCGCCAGGACAACCAGTACCCACAACATCAAAAGAGCTTCGCGCAGCACCAAGTGCGGCCAGGCGGGAAGCAACTCGCTGTCTTCGCCATCCTCGGGCGCGCCCGCTAAACCTCCGTCGCGCCTGATACGCCACAGGTGGACTGCGATCAGCGCCAGCATACCGGCGGGCAACATGGCCACGTGCAACATGTAAAAACGAAGCAGGGCGGCTTGTCCGACGGTTTGCCCTCCCAACATCAAGTTCTTTACCGCCAAGCCCAGCAGCGGCACGCTATCCAGCATGCTCGCGCTTACGCGCACCGCCCAGTACGAACGCTGGTCCCAGGGCAACAGGTAACCGGTGAAGGCCAAGCCCAAAGCGAGCCCCCCCAGCCCGAGACCTACGAGCCAGTTCAACTCCCGTCCGCGGTATGCGCCCATCGAAGCCACCCGCAACAGATGCAACAATATCGAAACCAGCATGGCGTAGGCCGCCCAGCGGTGCAGGGCGCGCACGAAGGAACCCATGGCTACCGCGTACTGGATATCCTGCATGCTGGCATAGGCATCCGATGTACCGGGCTGGTAATAGATCATCAGCAGCACGCCGGTGACGCCAAGGATTAGAAAGGCCGTCAGGCTGACGACACCAAGCCCGAGGGTTGTAGAGGCTCTCAGTGCTCGGCGGGTAACCCTGAGCGGGTGAAGATGGTAGGCGAAGCTGCGCCGCAGGCGGCCGGCCGCGCTGTTGCCGCCTTCTGCGACACCGGGGCGCAACCCCCGCCGCAGGTTGCCGGGCAGCCCGCTCAAGTTGCCCCAAAGAGCGCTAAAAAAGCCCTTCATGTCTCCTCGTCGTCCCGGCCCGTGACTGTTTCTTTGTTTGCGTTCTTTCTGCCACGGTCCACTACTTGATCTGTATCGACCCAAACGCGGCCGCCGGATCCAACCCAGGTCAGATACCAGGGCAGATTCTTGCGCGCGGGGCCCGTCATCACCCTGCCTTGTCCGTCGTAGCTCGCGCCGTGGCAGGGGCAATAGAAACCCTCGGTGGATCTCTTGACGGTGCAACCCAAGTGTGTGCACCTGGACGAGAACGCGCCGAAGCCGTCCCCATCGTGCACGACGAAAATTTCCCGATCGCGGATCCATGTCAGTGTTCCGCTTACGAAATCGGCGGCCGGGCCGACCGGGAACTTGTGCGGCGGTCCATCGCGCAGTTCGGGCACGGCCAGGCGCGCACCCAGCCCCGCCGCGGCCAACCCGCAAGCGCAAACGCCGAGGTTTCCGGCAAGTGCCAGAAAATCCCGGCGTGATGAGACTCGGCCCTTATCCTTTGCCCTGTCTTTCTTTCCCATGATCGGGCAAGAGTGTATGTCAGGCCGGTTTGGGGTTCAAGAAACTTCAGAAACCGGGCTACCGCCGGCGGCGGATACAGCAGAGCAGAACCAACAATCCCGCGCAGAAAACAAGAGTTCCCGGACGATGCGAAGCGCAGCCGCAACCTTCGGCGGCGTTGCTGGTCGTGCCGTCACCGCCGGGATCACCGGCGTCCGACACAACAGGCGCGTCAGCGGCATCGCCTCCGGCGTCTTGGCCCGCGTCCAGACCGCCATCCTCCAGGCCACCGTCCGGCGCTTCGGCCACAACCTTGACCATCAGGCTGATCGGCGCCGCTTCTAGCATGGTGACGCCCACTCGGTAACGCATGCGCACCTGCAGCAGGTAATCGCCGTAGTCCGCGAAGCTCACCTTCGCCCAGCGGCCGCCCTGGTTTGGCGGTTCACCGGGGCGCGCGGCCGGACTACCTATGCTGCCGATCTCCCATTCGACGCCATCGGCAACAAGTGTTCCCCCGGGCTCGCTGTCCGTGACTATTGCTCCCTGGGGCATGACCTGGCCGAGTGCGGCATCGAGCGCCGTACCGGCACCCACGTTCGTAAAAGACGCCGTGTAGCTTCCCTCGGCGGGCAGCGCGGGAGACACCAGTGTCGTCTCACCGGAAAGCTCCAGCACAATGTCCGGCTGACCGCTGCTGGTAACGCAGTCGGCCTCGAATAGGGCGTTCAGGAACATTCGAGTCCCCTGGCCGTCGGTGTTGGAACTCAAGGGAACATTCGTGTTGTAGCGATGCCCGCCCAGGTAGCTGACCTTGCCGGTCTCGCATTCCGCTGGCGGCTTGGGATCCAGAAAAGGCTGGATGATGTCGCACTCGCCGTCGAGATATCCGGTCATCCAGACATCCTGATCGCCCGGGCCGTCGGGCCCGCTGATGAATGTAACTTCGATATCGTTCTTGTAGCCCGTGCCGAGGTAGTCACTCAGATTGTAAGCCGGTTCGCTGCCGCCCACCGTGCCGAAGGCTCCGTCCATCTGGTTGTAGGGCACCTCGGGGTGAAAAACCTTGAGCGTGGCCGAGTCGGGCCGCGCGGCGATCAGGAAGCCGGCCCCTTTTTCCTTGATATTCTTCGACTGGCAACAGTCGCGTGTGCCGTTGTCGCAGAAGCCCGGGTCACACTCGAAGTCTGCATCGGTGCAGTCCGCGTCATTTGTGCAGTCGGGAGGGGTGCCCAGGTCGGTCAGGTAGTGACCGATTCTCTCGCTGTCGTCGAGATATGGCCAGGCTGGGTTGGGCACCGTATTTTCGTAGGCATTGACCGCCTGGCACTCGGCGAAAAAGTGAACCGGGAAGTTCAGAAACTTTCTCACCTCGGCTACAACTTCGTGCCCGTGGTAGGTGAAGGCCTGGCCCGAGCACTCGGCTTGTGTCGCCGGGCAGCCTCCCTGGCATTCGACTTTCTCGCGGTCGTTGACATTCCAATGCATACTCATGATCTGGCAGTAGGCCGGAACGCCGTCCGTGGTGAACAGCGCCCCGTTCTGGTGATCGAGGTTGGGATTGTCACAGGTGCCCATGTCGCCCATGATGCTTTCAACCGTCAGCATGTCGGGTTTATCCGTACCCGGGCCGCAATCGTTTGCCCCGCACTTGCCGGCCGGAAATTCGAGTCCGTTCGACTGCGGGATGCCGGCCGCGCGCAGGTACGAGGTGGCGATATCCTCGTTGCCGTCCGAGAAAACAGCGATGGTCGGAGCCGCGACCATCTTCTTGCGCACGTAACCGGTAAACTCTTCGGTCGTCTCGTGCACCGACACTACGTGGAACTCGGTTCGCTGCGCCCAGGGATTATCGGCCCAAAGACCCTGGTCGTTCCAGGCGTCGATGATCGGCCGCGCGGCGGCGGCGTCCGCGGCGTCGATCACGAACGGTCCCCCGCGGTAACCGTGGAGCGTGATCGGGTCGCCGGGATTAGCTTGACCCTCGCCGTCCCAGATCACCCGCGCCCCCACGTAGAAGTCGGGGCTGGCGGTCGGATAGGGGCACTTCAGCCCGCTGCCATCCTCGGCGCAATCCCAGGCACACTCGTCGCCCTGTGTGTCGCAGGCCGCGGCATGCCAGCTCTTGTTGAGATCGATCACCCAGTAGACGCTCACGCCCTGGCGCAGAAGCTGAAAGATCAATCCATAGCTCTGAAACATCCCGTGATCCTGGTAGGCCAGGTCCATCGGAATTATCAGACTGCCCGAGGCAAAGGTCTGCTCTTCACCTGCCCGGGCGGCGTTAGAGACGAAAGCAACAGTCAAGACCCACAACGCCAGTCTGGAAAAATGTTTAATCATGGCCAGCCTCCATTCCTTTCCACCGTATTTTAATCTTACCACAGGAGGGACCAGAAATGGTGCCGGAAATGGTGCAGTCGATAGTCCATGCAGAATACCATGGCAGCTTTGCATTTACGCTTGCTCATTTTTTCCTCCGGCCTCCTGAAATGGGGAACTCAAATCTTTTTAAGAACTCCCAGCAGCCGGTCCAGTTCTTCGACGGTGTTGTACCCGTGGGGCGCGATGCGCAGTCTTCCGTCGCGAACTGACAAAACGATTTTCTCTTCCTTCAACTTCCTCTCCATGGCATCGGCGTCGATCCCGTCCCTTTCAACCAACAAGATACCGGATTTTTCGCCGTCTGTCTTGCGGGGAGAGATTACTCTCCATTCGCGCGCCACCAGCCCATCGGCCAGGTAATCCGTCAGATCGATAATCCGTCTCGAGATGCGCTCCGGTCCCGCCTCCTCTATCACCTGCAGCGATCCCTTCATCCCGCGCAGGCCGGCATTGTTGTAGGCGCCCTCCTCGAAGCGGGCGGCCCAGGATTTCAGAGGCTGATCCAGATCAAAAAAATCGAACGGCCGCTCAACCGCCAGCCAGCCTTCCAGGGCTGGCTCGATTCTTTCAAGCGCCCGGTCGGAGATGAACCCCACCCCGGCGCCCTCGGGACCCAGCATCCACTTGTGAGAATCGGCCGATAGAAAATCGATTCCGCAGGCTTGCGCGTCTACGGGAAACGCACCCAGGCCCTGAATGGCGTCCACAACGCAAAGAGCATCCACCCGGTGGCACAACTCGGCAACCGCACCCAGTTCGATCCGGAATCCAGACAAGAACTGTACGAACGACACACTGACCGCGCGTGTCTTGCCATCCACCGCCGCCGCCAGATCGTCTATCAGAACTCTCCCTTGCTTCTGCGGAACCAAGCGCACATCCACCCCGCGCTTGCGTAGCGGCAGCCAGGGCCGCAGGTTGGCGGGAAACTCATGCTCCACCAGCACCAGGTTGTCGCCCGCAGAGAAAGGAATTCCGGTCGCGGCGATGCCCAGCCCCTGGGAGGTGGACCGCACGAAGAAAATCTGATCGGGCCTGGCACCCAGCAGCCGCGCGGAGATCACCCGGGTTTCGGTGAGCGAATTCCAGACCACGTCCGGATAGCGAGCGGCGCCGTACCGGGTAAGCTCATCTAGATAACTCTCCATCTCCTCCCGGCAGCGCCTGGGCAATGGAGACACCGCAGCGTGATTCAGGTAAATGAACTCTTCGCTGATGGGGAACTGCGAACGAAACGCCTGCCACCATTCCATGAAAGCCTCCTCATCGGGCCCGCCCCCGCAGCAAAGCAAACATAGCCCCGGCCAGGGCCAGCCCCAGGTAGGTGGCAGTGGCTTGCATACCAAGCGCACGCCCGCGCTGACTTGCGGGAAAGCTCAGTGTCAGCAAGGCCGGGCTGGTGGCCAATACCATGGCGCCACCCACCCCCTGCAGCGCCCGGGCTGCGATCAGCCAGCCAATGGTAAGCAGCCCGGCGTCCCGCAGGTCAAGGACAATTACACTAACGTCTCAGATAAATCGCGCCCACCGGGCAAACCTCGGCGCAGCGGACACAGTCGCCGCAGTCCTGCTCGGCCAGGGGGCGCCCATCGAATGTGCCTACCTGCGTGCCCAGGCCGCGGTTGATGAAGTCGAGCACGCCCTTGTTCACCTCGTGGTTGCAGACGTAGACGCACTGGCCGCACAGCACACAGTGGTTGGGATTCAATCCGATCTCCGCCCGGCTCTCGTCGACGGGCCAGTCGGGCTCGATCTTGGGAAGGCGCCGCGGCTTGAGCGGCACCTTGCGCGAGCGGGCTATGTCCTGCAGCGCGCAATGGCGGTTGCCCGGACAGACCTTGCAGTCGAGACGGTGCACCGACATCAGCATCTCGAAGCCGGCCCGTACCAGGCGCTCTGTGGCCGGCGTGCGCGTGCGTACGCGCATGCCCTCTTTCACCCGTACGGTGCAGGATGTCTGCGGTTTTGCGTGCCCCTCGATCTCCACCCAGCACAAGCGGCAGCCGCCGTGAGGCGGCTCCTCCTCGCGTATTGCGCACAGGTGCGGAATGTCGCAACCGGCTTCCAGGGCCGCCCACAGGAGACGATCGCCCTCGGGCGCCTGCACTTCGCGGCCGTCGATCTCGATGGTGACCTGCTTCATGACTGCTCCCGCTTGTCACCATCGGGCCGCGGCTCAGCCGCGGGCAGTTCGACAAGCGGCGAGATCCTAAGAACGGCGTTGTACTCTGTCGGACATGCCAGGCGGCACGAGTCGCAGCGGGTGCACAGCGACTGGTCGATCACCTTGATTCGCTTTTTGGGGCTTGTGAAGATGGCCTCGACCGGGCACGAGCCGACGCAGGCGTCGCAGCCACGGGCGCACTTGTCCGGCAGAATATAGTAGGCCGTCAGTTCGTTGCACACCCGCGCGCGGCACTTCTTTTCGTTGATGTGTTCCTCGTACTCCTCGCGGAAAAAACGCAACGTGGTCAAGACCGGGTTGGGCGCCGTCTTGCCCAGATTGCACAGCGAACCATCGCGAATCTCCGCGGCCAGTTCCTCAAGCCTGTCGATGTCTTCCAGACTGCCATCGCCGCGCACGATCTTTTCGAGAATGTCGAGCATGTGGCGCGTGCCGATGCGGCAGAAAGTGCACTTGCCACAGGACTCGTCCTGGGTGAACTCGAGGAAGAAGCGGGCCGTCTCGACCATACAGTTGTCCTCGTCCAGGACGACCATACCGCCCGAGCCCATCATGGCGCCGGCGGCGCTAAGTTTGTCGAAGTCGATCGGCGTATCCAGTTGCGACTCGGGCAGGCAGCCACCCGAGGGACCGCCGATCTGCACCGCCTTGAACTTCTTGCCGCCCGGGACGCCGCCGCCGATATCGAAGATCAGCTCGCGCAGGGTGGTGCCCATGGGCACCTCGACCAGCCCGGGATTGACTATCTTGCCCGCCAAGGCGAAGACCGCCGTGCCCTTGCTCTTGGACGTGCCGACATCGCCGAAGTTCTCGGGTCCCGCGACCAGTATTGGGCCGATGTTTGCCAGGCTCTTGACGTTGTCGAGTACTGTCGGCTTGCCGAACAGGCCGCGTTCTACCGACTGCGGCGGGCGGACACGGGGCATACCGCGCTTGCCCTCGATCGACAGCATCAAGGCGCTCGATTCGCCGCAGACGAAGGCTCCCGCCCCCTCGGCGATCTCGACGTCGAAAGAGAAGCCCGCGCCGAGAATGTCATCGCCCAGAAGATTCTCCCTTCGCGCGTCGTCCAGCGCCCGCCGCATGCGCTCGACTGCCAGGGGGTACTCGGCACGCACGTAGACGAAACCCCGCCTTGCGCCGATTGCAATAGCGCCGATGATCAGCCCCTCGATGACCGCGTGCGGGTCGCTCTCGAGGATGGTGCGGTCCATGAAGGCCCCGGGATCGCCCTCGTCGGCATTGCAGATGATGTAGCGCTCGCGCTCGGACTGCGCCCGGCAGGCGGCCCATTTGCGGCCGGTTGGGAAGCCGGCCCCGCCCATGCCGCGCAGGCCCGATTCGTTAACTGCCGCGATGATCGACTCGGGCCCTAACTCGAAGGCACGCGCTAAGCCGGCATAAGCCCCCAGGGCGACGGCCTGCAGGATATCGCCCGGGTCGTAAGAACCGGTTCGACGCATCAGGCGCCTCTCCTCGCGCCCGAATCGCGGCAGATCCATGAGCGTCGGCATCATCAGTTCGTTGCTCTCGGTGGCTCCCAGGAAGAACTCGAGCAGCGGATCATCGCCTAAGAAAAAGTTATCGACCAGGTTACGGGCGATGACTGGATTGAGGTGGTGGTAGACCATGCCCGGGTAGCCGGGCCTCTTGAGGACGGCCATCGGCTCGGCGTAACAGTGACCCATGCAGCCGGCCTCCATCACCCGGGCTTCGATGCCGGCTTTGGCGACTTGCTCGCGGAAGGCGTCCAGCACAGGCAGGGCGCCGGCCGCCCGGCCACAGGTGGCCGTGCCCACCAGGATCGAGTAGGCCTCGTCGCCGACAATCGCACGCTCGGCCAGCCCGGCTCTTTCGACCAGAGCCGCGTAGTTTGTGCCGGCCCGAATTGCATCGTAGGCGACCATCAAGCGTCCTCCGTGTCACGGGGGGCGCCGGCAACCGGTTGCTTGCGCGCGAGATCGTGCCCCAGCAGAATCCCGTCGATCTTAGAGGTGGACATGTTGCCGATCACCTCGTCACCCACCACCGTCACCGGCGCCAGGGTGCAGCAGCCCACGCAGGCGACCCGCTCAAGGCCGTACTCGCGGTCGGCCGTGACCTCGCCGACGCCGATTTCGAGCCGGCGCATCCAGTGATCGAGTATCTTGTCGGAGCGCTTGATGTGGCAGGCGGTGCCCATGCAGACCTTGATCTGGTGCCGACCCGGAGGATTGAAGCGAAAACGGTTGTAGAAAGTGGCCACGCCGTAAACGTTGGCCGCAGACATTCCCATCAAACGGGCTACGTCGAGCATTCCCTTGCGCGACAGGTAACCGAAGCGCTCCTGCAGGGCTAGAAGCACTGTAATCAGGCTCTTGCCCCGGTCCTCACCCTGGAAGTACTCGCCCAGCCAGTCGACAACTTCTTGTTCTTCTTCCGTCACCGGAGCCAATCTCTCTCCCAGCGTAAGCCGGCTTATTAATTAGTACCCGGATCCCGCCTCGTCAAGGATGCCAACGAGGCAGTCAGGTAACAAAGCACACCGACAACCAGCACGCCCGTGAATCCGATCGTCATGCCCAGCACCACGGCACCTACCGATCCGACCACGGCGGCGAATCCGTTGACCCCCCAGGCCCAGGGAATGCGCTCGGGATAGCTTAGCTGGAGCCGTTTTACGAGCAGCGGAAACGGCATTCCCATGACAAACCCGACCGGCGTGAGTATCACGATTGACATCAGCACCCGCGCCACCGCCGGCCAGGCCAGGGTCGCGCCGACAATCAGCGGCGAAAGATACGCCGTCAACAAAACGACGATGGCCGCTAAAGCCGCGGCCCGCCAGGGAGCGGCCGGCGAGGCGAAGCGCCGCGAGTAGGCGCTTCCCAGCCCGGACATGAAGAGCAAGGTACCCAGAACAGTCGAGAAGACAACCACCGGACGGCCAAGGTAGAGAGTCAGGCGCTGGATCAAGCCCACCTCGACCACGATGTAGCCCAGGCCCAGCGCACAAAAGGCGGCAAGCGTCCGCAGGCGCCCGCAGCCTGCAAGCGCCCGGCGTCTGAAGACCCATAGCGGCAGGACGATGAAGAGCACGGCCATGACAAGCGACTGCGCCAGAAGCACCAAAAGCACCGCCTCGGCCACCGGACGGTTCTCGAGCGCCATTCTTCCCCCACGCCCGCGATTGAAGACCGCCGCCAGATCTGAAAGGCTCACTTGCGAGAACCTCTGGCGCTGGTTGAAAAAGGGCCTGTCGTCTGTGGCCGGATCGAGGATGGCCGCAAAGGGCACCGCGACCGATTGCGGATCTGAAGCCGTCAGCAACTCGTAGTACGGCGCGGTCTCGACCGCGCGCGGCAGGAAGAGCGGCTGCAGGCCGCGTCGCGTAAGCAGCGCCGCGAAGTCGCTCACCTCTTGCGGGCTGAAGGGCCGCCTGCGAACGGCGAAGCCCGCGTAGAACGACAGCGAGCGGGCGGGCTTGCGCCAGGCCAGGACGCTGTGCGCCAGGCCTCCCAACCCGCGGTCCTCGAAGACGGCCCTGACGGTAGTGAAGAGTCGCGGCAGGTGGGCCTCGGGCCGGGTGATAACCAGTACCCCGTTCTCGCTCAGATGATCGAGGTAGTCGTCGAAGGCCTCGATCGTTAATAGGTGGTTTTCGGCCAGGCTGAGCGAACCCGCGGCCAGGGCCGCGTTTGATATAGTGTGCGGGCAATGGATGACCTGGTAGTGCTCGGCTGAGCGCCTGATGTAGCTGCGAGCCTCGTCGGTCACCGCCGTGACGCGCGTGTCTGCGTAAATGTGCCCGGTGAAGTCGGCCATTATCTCTGCCACCAGGCGATTGATGGCCGGGTTGATCTCCACCGCCCATACGGCGGATGCCCCGTCTTTCAACGCCATCAACACCTCGCGCCCGCCGCCCGAGCCGACCACCAGCACCCGCGGCCCGTCGAAGAGCCGATAGAAGAAGTCCTCGTCCCCGTCGCCGGGCAAAAGATCCGTGAGCGGCGCAATTGGATGAGCCATGCGCGTTAAAGCCGTTCCGGCATCGATCAGGATCGAGCGCTGTTCCCGGCCGGGCGCGCCGTACTTGACGACGTCCACCCTGGAAATCGTGTTCCAGGCGGTGTAGAGGTTTTTTTTAGGATCGGAGATGACCTTGGCGAAGACCTTGTTGGAACTAATCCTGACCGGGACGATCCGATTAGCGAAGGGCGTAAGCGCAAGCAACACGACCCCAGACCCGCAGGCGAAAAGGGCCAGCCGGCGCCCGTGCCGCCAGGCAATTAAAGCCGCCCCAGAAGCGGCCAGCGCCGCGGCCGCGAAGACGCTTCCCGAGCCGCCCAGGGCCGGCATAACGAAGGCCAGCGCCAGGCTGCCCAGGGCCGCCCCGGATAGATCGAACAGGTAGAGCCGGTGCACTCCCCGCGCGTAGCGTGTAAGCAATGCGGCCACGGTCAGGCCCGAGGCGAAAAAAGGCAGCGTCACCGCCAGATAGCAAAGCGGCAGGTAGATCCACTGGAGCGGATCTACTCCCAGCGAGAAGGGCTCGCAGGGAACCAGGTTGTATAGAACATAGCCGATGACGAAGGCAGGCGGGACGCAAACGGCCGCCCAGGCAAGCAGCTTGTCCGGAATGCGGTCGGCCCGCCGGCGCAACGCCAGGACCACCCCCGAAAGCCCCAGGCCGAACAGGGCCGTGCTTACCACCATGAAGGCGAAGTGGTACCACAGGCTGACCGAGAGGATCCTGGCCAGCGCCACCTCCAGAAGCAAGCTGGCCGCCGAAAGCAGCAATAGGCCGGGATATACCGACCGCGGAGCGCTCTCGGTATTTTCCGGCATGCCTGGGTTCAGTTCAGCGGGGTCTGCAACTCGACCCGGATGAAGTAGTGGGTACGGGCGTCGGAGAAGATCTCAATCAGGTGATCCCCGTCGCGCCTGACTTTCTGCTCCTTGGCGAAGACGCGGTCGCCGCCTGCCTCGGAAAAGATGTCCTTGCCCTCGCTCTCGTAGTCGTACGAATCGTGGCAGCCGGGTTCGTACCAGATGATCTCGGTGTCCTCGCCCGGGTGCACGCGGGTCTTGAAGAACAGCTTGACGACAATTGTGGTGTCGGCCGGCGTGGTGACCACGAAGTTTGTGTAGCCGGGAAAATCGCCCTCGATGTACTTGCTCTCGCCCATGGCACAACCGGCGGTCTGTTGGCAAACCGGGATGTTGCTTTCGCAGGGATCGTGATCGGCCCCGGAGATGAAGTCGCCCTCGGACACGCCGCAGGCCATGGCCAGCGCGATTACCAGGATGCCCAGGGCAAGGCGGCAGGTTCTCACGGGATTTTCGCTCCCCTCTCCGACCCGTCAGCGAAGAACGGTCGCTTCCAACGTCGAACTGACGTCGATCAACGCGGCCGCCTGGGTAAGGTCGCCATCTTTAATCGGGTGCAGCACGAAGTTGTGCCGCTCGGCCTTGAGTTGGAAGTTGGTGGCCTTGTCCGGCACCAGGTATACCAGCGCATCGGCCGGAACCGACAGGCAACCGTCGTCGTAGGTAATGCAACGCAGTTTGACATACTTGGTGTCCGTGCCCGAGCCGGGGACGATCTTGAATTCGAAGTAGTCGCCCCCGCCGGGCTTCCACCTGACCTCGAGCGGATCTATGCGATCGATGCTGATGTTGATCGACGGTCCCTGACTCATGTCGGGATTCTCGCGATCGCCCAGGCGGGTGATGACCACCGGATCGGGCGCAGGCAACTCTTCCGAAAAGGCGGGAAAATCCGTCGCCCCGGCGCCTGACTCGATGGTGAAGCTGACCGCCTCGCCGGCGAAGGCCCGCCCGTCGATCAACTCGGGGCTTATCTTCGGCGGATCTCCCGCGGGCTCAAGCACCAGATCGCCTCCCGCGAGCCCGCCTACGGTAACCTGGGTCACGTTCAGGGGTATCGGGTCGCCCGTGGTCACCTGGAGGCTGGTGTAGACGAAGCAGGCGTCCGAGAAGTTCTGCCTGTCGGCGACCTGCACCCGGTAGTCGGTGAAGTCGCTGAAGAACGCTTGCACCAAGCTGGTGTGCCCGGGATCGGGACCGGTGAGCTGATTGAGCTCACCCACCCCGAGCCGCGCCACCCAGAAGGTGTTCAAGTCGGCATCGTCGTCGATGATGGTCGGCACCCCGTCATGGCCGGCGCCGCAGTTGGAACCCCCGCCCCCGCAGGCCGTGAAGCAAATGGGCGCAAACACGGCAACAGCGGTGACTGCAAGTAGTTTTTGTATTGTAGGTAACATGTGAGGATTCTAGCCCCTGGAAGACCCGTCGGTCAAGTAGGGGCGCTTCGCGAAGCGCCCCTACTTCTCCTCGATGGCGAAGAAGTCGCCGTCGCCGAGAGGGATCTCGGCCACGTCGGGGATCTTGTGACCCTCGGTGAAGCGCATGCCCACCAGGGCCGCCCGGAAGATCGAGTAGGCGTAGGGATTGTCGAGCGGTGTCTGGGCCAGGTAGACCAGGATGTTGTTGTAGCCGTTGCCGAAACCCGGCTGGGTCTCGAGCGTCTCCACCAGGGTGACGTTCTTGACCTTGAACGAAATGCAGTTCTTGTTGGCAAGGCCAACAACCACCGTCTCGCGGATGCGGCAGTAAGTGTTGGCCGGGCAATCGGCGTCCGTCTGGCAAGGCGTGTTGTCGACGGTGCCGTCGCACCAGAAACCCGAAAGCGGCAACTGGCTCTCGTCGACATTGATGGTCACCCAGGGTGGTTTCTGGTTGTCGGCTAAATGCGTCCCGGCGGCGCAGTTCCACCCGGCGCAAGGCGGGCCGGCGCAGACGCCCGCCTCGGGATCGCAGTCTTGACCGGAGGGGCACTCGATGTTCAGGCAGCGCTCGGTCAAACAGGTGCCCAGCAACGGATCGCAGCGCTGCCCCAGCGAGCAGTCGCTCAGAGTGCAGTCGGCATGGCACAGACCGCCTACCGAATCGCACTTCTCTCCCGATCCGCAGGTGATGCGCTCGCACTGGTCGGGGGCGCAGGAACCGGTCGAGGGATTGCACCAGTCGCCCGGCCCGCAGGCCGGATTACACTCCTTGACACACGAGCAGGAGGAGTAGGCTACATAGGTGCCGCTGCCGGGGATATCGACTTCCAGGCCGGGCAGCCCGCCCGAGGGATCGCCCCAGGCAACCGTCGGCACTTCGCGCATGTTGCCGTCAGCGCGACGGGTGCCGGCCGGGTAGTAGTAGATCGTCCAGGCTCCCGGAGTCGAGCGGCCCGAGACGTCAGTCAAATCGAGGCCCGAAAGCAAGTGCGGCTGGCTGACATAGGGCACCACCCGCAGTCCCTCGTCGATGACCTTGTAGCGGTAGGCCTCGCCCGAACGGGCCTTGGAGTCGTTGGACTGCGGATCGAGGTGGATCTCGATCTCCTCTCCATTGTTCAACCCGTCCATGTCGGTGTCCTTGAGGTGATCGGGTTGCAGGTAGTTGGTGCCGGCCTTGAACTCCACCAGGTCGGGGTAGCCGTCGCGATCGGAGTCGAACAGCGAGAGATCGGTGCCGATCAGTTTCTCTTCGCAATCGTCGAGCCCGTCACCGTCGCGATCCTTGTAGGGAAACTCCAACCCGTAGCAGGCCTGCGGCAAATCCATGCGCAACGGGTTGAGGTTGACGGTGGCAAATTGCATCTCCAGCAGGTCGCCCAGCCCGTCGCCGTCGGTATCGGCCAGGGTAGGGTCGGTGTCGGTTCCCAGGGGGTTGGCCTTGCTCCAGACGTCCAACTGGCAACGACAGCGCGCAAGCTCCTTACATTCGCCGCTCAGCATCTCTCCGTAACATTCCTCCTCGACATCGCTCAGGCCGTCGCCGTCGCTGTCGGCCATTGCCTGGCCGCCGAGCGACTTGACGTTGGCGTTGGTCACGAAGAAGGCCTTCTTGACGAAAACACTCTCGGTGGTGTCGAAATCGAGCGCCCAGAAGTTGAGCTGGGCGAAGAGCGAGAAGCGAATGTACTTGCCATGGCCCTTGAAGGCCATGGCGACGAGCAGCTCGGACGCACGGTCGTTTAGCACGGAGTTGGGATCGTTGCACGGGTAGCTTGGGCAGCACTCGTCGGCCCGCACGCAATCCTTGCCGACATCGTTGCTGCAGACCCTTACGAAATCGCAGCGCCCCGCGGATTGGCTCGAGCAAATCGAGTCGCCGTCACAGCCGGTGGCGAAATCGCCGTCACACAGCCACTCCGCGGTGCAGGCACCCAGGCCCAGCGACGAGCAAAAGGCATCCCCGTCGCTGCAGGCAATGGAGCGGTCGTCCCCGCACAGCCTTTGGGGCAGTTCACAGGTCTCGTCGCCTGCGCAATTGGCCGGGCAGGGGGTGGTCGAGTTGCAATAGCGCGGCTCAGCCGTGCCCTGGCACTCGCCGGGGACGCTGTCCACCTGGACGGTGTGGAAGGCGACCTCGGCCGCCCCGTTGTCCTCGCCGAACTCGACCATCTCATCCACCGCCCGCAGCAGGCGGCACTTCTCGTCGCAACCGTCGGCGGTTGGCCCCAGCGCAGGATCCGGCGGACCGCCGGCCACGAAGATGAACACGTAGCGCGTCCTCGAGCGGGTGCCCGGATTGGTCGTCAGCAGGTCGCCGGTGAAGACGCTGTTGGCCAGGCTGAGAGCACCCAGCCAATCGCGGCACTGCCCCGAGACGCAGCTACCCGATCCGAAGCCCAGATCGGCCGTGGCCTCCTTGACAATGGCCATGTTCTTTGTGTAGCCCTCGGTCAGCTGCTTGACCTCGCCTGAGAACTTGATGATGGCGAAAGTGTAGTTGTCCGACGCTACGTAGCGGTTGACGATGTCCTCGACCGCGAACTGGCGCTGCTGTTGGGGGTCGCCGTAGGTATCCACCAGGAACATGATCTTGACCGGAAACTGGCGCTGGGCCGGGTCGTCCGTGCAGACCGATCCCGAGATGGTCACCTTGTTGGGGACGTTGGGCTCGAGGGTCTTATGGTAGATGTTGGTGTCGGTGCAAGAACCCGCGATCATGGCCGCCCATGGCACGAGCCATGCCAACACATATGCTCTTTTCATGATCGAAGCTCCTTTGCCCTCAGATACACTGTGGATCGGGGTTTCGGGTGTTGGGGCACATGTACGGGCAACTGAGGCAATAGCCGCAGTTGTCGGGGCACACCCCGCGTACCGCGCGGATGGTAAGATTGTACGGGTGCTGGAAGTCGTACTTCTTGAAATCGGGCGTGAATACCCACAGGTAGAGCGTGGTCGGCAAGTGGTACTCGCCGCACAAGTACGAGCATTGCCCGCCAGCGTCGCCCCACGAGCCCGAGCCCGAGCCCAACTCCGGGCCCATCTCGTCACTGCCGCGCATGACCACGTAACCCAGGTTCATGCCCGAGCCCGAAAAGCTCCAGTCCCACATAACGTTGAAATCGACGCTTTCGCCCATGGTGACCGGGTCGCTCTCGGCCTCCTTGGGCACAGTGTAGTTTTGTCCCGAAAGCACCAGTTTGTACCAGTCTTGATCCCCGCGGAAAGAGATGTAGCCCTCGATCGGCCCGCAGGAGATCTCGCTGCCGTTGTCGCTGCAGTTGATTGTCGAGGCCATGCTCTTGTTCCAGTCGCGGGTGTCGTCTTCCTGCCTGTCGGTGATGTAAGGCAGGTAGAGGCCGTTGGGCGGCGACTCGTGGGTGTCTTGTTCCGGGTGCACCGTGGCCGTGAAGCTGTACGAGTTCTGGATGTCGATGTGCCGCGCCTGGTAGTCGCGCACCATCAGGTAGTAGCGTGATCCGTACATGGGCGCCACGGTGTGCAGGTGCTTGGCGTTTCCCGAAACGCCGAAGTCGGGCCCATGCATCACCAGGCTGCGGATGCCGCAGCCCATGCCCGAACCGCCGTCGATGCACTCACCGGCGCCGGTACACTTACCCTGGGCCTTGTCACACTCATGTGACGGGCACTGGGCGTCCAGGCACTGGTCGACCATCTCGCAGCCGCTGCAGGTCCAGACCAGGTAACCACAATCGTCGCCGGCGCTGCAGGGGGTGTTGGGATCTGCCACGACCAGGTCAACCGCCGGAATCAGGGGACTTCCGGAAGGAACTTGGAGGTCGATCTCGATCAGGGCCGGGTTACTGTCGCTGGTTCCCGGTGAGCTGATCACGTACCAGTCGACGTCTCCGCGCGTGGCCAGGTAACCGTCCGCGATGGTCTGGCCGCTGCTTACGGAAGTGGCGTCCTCCCAGTTGTTGTTGTCGCCGGACTGGTCGCGCGGATCGGGATTGCTCTGGGTCGAGAGCGCCAATGTGTAACCTGTTTCGGTATCCGAATCGTCGTCACCGACGTCGGTAATTAGAACGTAGTAGGTGCCGGCCTCGGGCAATCCAAGCACGTCGTGCAGGCTGGTGGTTTCGCGCATTCCGTCGTCGTCCTGCCCGGCGTTTATCGGCGTCGTCTTGTCGGGCATGAAGACCTCGTAGCGCAGGTCGACCGGGGTCTGAGCATTGTTGCTGAGATCGAGCACCAGGATTTGCCCGGCGCTCGAGGTCGTCAGCTTGAACCAATCGTGGTCTCCGAGGTACGAGATGTAGCCCTGGGCCGCTCCCAATTGCTTTGCCTCGTCGGCCGTGTTGTTGCTCTCGTAACTATCCTTGTCCGGAACCAGTTCGATCGACAACATGTAGTTGTCCAACAGGCGCGGGTCTTCGTCGTCGCCTCCCTCGTCGCGCACCTCGAGAAAATAGGTGCCCGCTTCATCGAGGTAGTGAGTGCCCGTAAGTTCGGTGATCCCGTCCATGCCGTCCGAGTCGCACAGCCCGCCCCGGCGAATATCCGAGCCCTGGAGAAAGATGTCGTAGCACAGATCGACAGGGGAGAGCGCAACGTTGTTCGCAAGGCTCACCCTGACGATGGTGCGCGGATCGCTCACCTCGAACCAGAAGTGATCGATGTCCTGCCGTGGGCAGATGTAGCCGCTTCTAGCCTCGCCGCCGGCAGTCAGCTTCCACTCGTCGGTGATGTTGCCCTTCTGCGAGTTGTCCCGCTGGCAATCGTCGATACCACCGTCCGAGCCGTCCTGCCCGCCGTCGAACTTATCCTGCGGCCCGCCGCAGCCCGAGAACACGAAAAGCAACGCCAGCGATAAAACCCACAAGAAATAGTTTTTTTTCACGATCATCGTATGGTCCCCGTCTTTGGTTTTAATGACTATCGATTGGCCGGAATCAGGGGCTACCCGAACCGCCGGACACTCCAAAAACCTTGCAGTCACGATCGGGATCGAACCAGTCCATGCAGCGAAAACGATCGGCCGGATCGGCCGGCACACAGCGCCCCTGGCAGCGGGTCTGGGGGCACTCGGTGTCGGAATTGCAGAACTTGACGCAGAAGCCAGTCACGTCGCACTGCATGCCCGCCTCGGGACAGTCGGCCGCCGTGGTGCAGGCCACCTCGGATGGGTAATGGCACTCGCCTGTAGACATGTTGCAGGCGTAGTTGGGACAGTCGGCGCTGGTCGAGCAGGGCTCCCTGGCAAGCGTATCGCAGTTGCCCATGTCGTTCTGACGGGCGCACATTCCCACCTGGCAGGCGTTGTCGATGTTCTCGGTGTCCGGGTTGCAGGATACGTTCGTGTCGTTAGTGCACACCCCGTCGGCCCGGCAGAAGGTCTGCGGGCAGTCCAGCGAGCTGGTGCAGCCCTGGTTCGGGTCGTTTTCGCAAACGTAGTAGGTCTGGCAGTAGTTGGGGCTGCAATCCAGATCCGAGCTGCAGCTGTTGTTGCCGCCCATGGAGCAACTTCCGACACAGACGCCATTGGTGCAGGCCGTCCCGCCCGGGCAGTCGGCGGCCGTCAGGCAGGCGGTCAAAAGGCGCACGCCGCAGGTGTTGCCGACACAATCGGTGTTATCGGTACAGATTCCCCCGCTCAGGAAGCACTGGTGTTTCTCCTGAGTGCAAAAATCGATCGGGCAATCGATGTCCCGGTCGCAGGGATCGCCGATCACCTCGTTGCAGGTGTAGCCCCTGTCGCCGCGGCAGTCGGCGTCGTCCGCGCATTCGGTGCCCAGACAGAAGCCCAGCACAAGTTCGCACTTCTGGTTTTCGCACTCGCGTGAGTCGAGACAGGGTTGCGTCAGGCAGCGGCCCACCTCGGGGTCGCACGGCTGCAGCGGGCAATCGGCGTCGTTGAAGCACGGCACGCCGGCGCACGAACCGCCGTGGTGGTCGACGCAGTGCCGCCGGACGCACAGACCGTCCTCGCAGACGTCACCAGTGTCCGGGCAGTCGGCATCGATAGTGCAGATGTCCATGCAGCGCCCACCGTCGCACTCCATACCGGCCACCGGGCAGTCGGCCGGCGCCTGGCACTGCGGGTAATCCGAGTCGATGTCCGCCTCGCAAGTTTCACCCGGGTTGCAGTCGCCGGCATCGGTGCAAGGCGAACGGCACAGGCCACCGAGGCATTCGGGATCGTTGTCCGGATTGCTGTCGCCGTCCGGGGCGCAAGGCTTGGTGGCCGAGCAAGTGAAGTACTGAGGAATGCACTCGCGCAGCGGACAAGCACCCGTAACCGGGTCGGGCGGGGCATGGGTGGGATCCATGCATGTTTGGGTGGCGGGATGGACGGGGTATGGCGGGCAGTCGTCGTTGTTCAAGCAGCTCACCTGCACCGGAAAGACGCAAGTGCCCACCCCGCTGGCCGCGTCGATGTCAGCGCATGCAAAGTTCGGACAGGGAGTCTGGTCGTCGCATTTGTCCCCCAGCGGCGCCAGGCACACGTGCAGGTTGGGATCGCAGACGTGATGCGGACAATCGAGATCGTTGGCGCAACGCGTGGCCACCGGACGCTTGAAGTCTTTCTGCTCGAACTTGACCACGCCGCTGGGCGGATACTTGATGTCGGGCTCGGGATAGCGGGGGATGTAGCGGGTCCTGGCGCAGGCCACGCGGAAGGTTCCGTAGTCTTCGGGGTCGTCCTGGGGAACCTGGCCGAAGTAGACCATGACGTCGTTGAAACCCTCCGGCTCACCGGGGCTCCTGGGCTGCGTGCCCACCAGGGTGATGTTGTCGACGCTGAAGTCGTAGCACACTCGACTCTCGGGGTAGCCCGGCCGGCGACTGAGCTTGTATCGATATGCCAATTTTGAGAAACGGGCGGCGTCGTCCAGTGCCGGGTCGGTGTGCCAAGCCAGTTCCGAGCCGTTGGGTGAGCCGTCGAAATCCATGTCAACGGAGGCGTCCGCCCAGACGGGGTTGGTGCCGCCCCTGAACTCCAGCGGATCGGGCAGGCCGTCGGCATCGGTGTCGAAAAGCTCGGGACTAGTGCCGATGAAACGCTCCTCGCAATCGAGCAGGCTGTCGCCGTCCCGGTCAAGCCTGTCGAGTCCAAGCGAGCAGTCGGCGTCGTCGGGGTCGAGGGGGTCGAAGCCCGAGCGGCGCAGGTTGTACTCCAGTAGATCGTTGAACCCGTCCCCGTCGGTGTCCCGGGAACCGATAGACGTTCCCAATTCTTCCTCGATCAGGTCGACCAGGCCGTCTCCGTCGGTGTCGACCGACTCGCTTCTGGACCAGGCCGGGTGGGCATTCTCGTTGGCCACTATAAAGGCGCCGTTCTTGATGGAGTACATGCGCTTGATCGAGGTGTAGTCGATGTCGAGAAAGTTGATCTCCTCGCCGTTGTCGAAGTTGCGGTAGGTGCCGCCGCCGATAGCGGCCAAGTCCTTCAAGAGCGCCTCGGCTTGCTCCTTGATGTAGATGGGCGTATCGACCGAGAGGTAAGCGGTATGGAAGGTGAAGTCGGAGACATCGAAGCGCTTGGGAAGGTTCATCATTTCGGTGAGCGCCCGGCGGATGCTGGCGGGTGTATTGATCTCCTCTTCGAAGTCCTGCGGGTAGGGCAGGCCGTCTGACAGTAAGATGACCACGTACTTTGTGCGCGAGCGCTCATCCACTGTTGTCGTACTCATGTCCATGGCCAGGGTCGCCTCGGCCAGGCCCAGGGCGGCCTGGTAGCTGGTGTTGCCGCCGGCCGAGATGAGCGAGTTCAAGGCCCGAAGCAGCGAAGGCAGGTCGCTGACGAAACCGAACATGTCGGCGATGCCGTCACCGTTGGTGTCCGCCTGGGTGGCCACGTTGGCGGCCGCCTCGAAGCGCAAGATGGCGTAAGAAACGCCCGGATCGTAGCGGAACTTCTGGATTACATCCCAGACGGCCTTGACCCGGCCGGGATAATCGTTGGGAGTCGGGGGCGGATCAGTGATGTTCATGCTCTGCGAGCAGTCGATGATGAACATGATCTTTACCGGAAACTTCAGTTCATCCGGATGCTCGGTGCAAAACGAGCCTGTGACCTTGAGTTTGTTATCCTGCGACCCGCTGCCCAGGCCGGGGGTTTCGAAAATGTCGGCGTCCGTGCAGGAGACGCCCGCCCCCAGGATAACGGTCGCCAGGCAGGCGAAAAAGGCACGGCGAAGGCTATGGAAACTCATCGGAGACCCTCCGCGAGCAATGATTCTTGCGCGCTCATTTATCTGCGGTGACGCAGCTCGAACCTGAGAAGCCCAGGTCGAGCGACACGGGCTCGACGAAGTCGTCGTCGGTCACGTCGATCTCGCCGCCGATGGGAATCTTGTAGTCGGGCTCGATGTACTGCGCCCGCACGCAGGCAACCTTGAATTTGCCGGGATCGAGCGGATCGTCGTAGGACGCCTGGTCGAACCAGATCAGAACGTCGTTGAAACCCCGCGTGCCGGGACCGTTGCGGTCTTCGGTGGTAACCAGGGTGACGTGCCGAATCTCGAACCCGTAACATTCCCGGTCGTCGAAACCCTTGTCCAACGGCCACATCTCGTACCAGTAGCGGTGATCGGACCAGAGCGCCTCATCGGAGCGGCCGGCATGGGAGTGGAACAGCAGCTCGTCGGCGTTGCGCTGGCCGTCCGAATCGAGGTCTTCGTCGCCGTCGCGGCGCAAGGGATCCATCCCCATGCGAATCTCCATCAAGTCGGGAAAGCCGTCGGCGTCGCTGTCGGCCAGCTTGTCGTCGGTGCCGTAGAGAGCCTCCTCGCAGTAGCGCATCCCGTCTCCGTCGGAATCCTGCTGATCGACGCAGGGCTCGTCCGGTCGATCGGACCGCAGCGGATCGAAGCCCGAGCTCAGCTTTTGCTGCTCGATGAAATCCTGATAGCCGTCGGCGTCGGTGTCCCGCTTGAGGGGATCTGAGCCGTTGCGCATCTCGGTGGAGTCGTCGATACCGTCCCCGTCCGAATCGGGCGCGAAGTGGTCGTTTTTCGGGAATGCCACGATGTTGGTGACGATCATGTTCTTGGCGGAATACGAGCGCTTGATCGAGGTGTAGTCGATTTTTAAAAAGTTGATATCCTGGCCCGAGGTGAAGTCGCGGAAGGTGCCGTTGCCGCGCTTGGACATCTCCCGCAGAAGCGCCCGGCCGCGATCGGGGTCGAGGTTGTAGGCCACCTCGGCCGCCGCGCACAGCGCAGAAGTGGGGTTGCCGAACTGGTCGCGGCAGTAGAGGAAGGCCGAGTGGAAGCGCATCTCGCCGACGTGGAAGGTGTCCTTGAGATCCATGATGGCGTCCACCAGTTGGAAGATCTGGTAGTTGTGATTGTAGTCGGTGCCGCCTTCGAGCATCGGGAACATGCCCGGCTCGAGGTAGTCCATGTCGAGCACGATCTCGTCCATCAGCGTGCAGGCCACGTGCAGATCGTCGTTGCAGCACATGGTCGTGCCGGCCCCGCCGGTGCACTCGGGCAGGTAGCGGGGATGATCAGGAGGATCGGTGACGCAGCCGAAGCAGACGGGATCGGGCGTGCCGTCCGAGAAGAAGATCACCACGTACTTGGTGCGCGTCAACTCGGGCAGACCGCCGTCCCCCGAGGAGACAGCCATCATGTCGGCCAAGAGCTCCTGGTAGGCGACGCCCAGGGCGCCCTGGTAGTCGGTCATCGAGTCGGCCTCCTGCAGGCCCTGGGGGCCGAACACGCCGGCCTCGTTGCCCGACAGGTGTTCGAAGCCCTGGGTGAGCACCGCCACGCGGCCGTTGAACTTGATAATGTTGAAGCTGATCTGGGGATTGTTGGCATAGCGGCGAACCACCTGGCGCACCGCCTGGACCCGCTGCATTCCCTCGTCGGTCTGCTGCATGCTGCCGGAGGCGTCGATGATGAACATGATCTTGACGGGAAAGTCCGAATCCTCCGGCGGATCGGTACACACCTCTCCCCGGATCAGGAGTTGATCGTCAACCTCGGTGGTTTCGATCGTCTCGGTCACCTCGACGTCGGTACCGGTACAGGCGAGAAGGCCGGCTGCAACCAGCAACAGCGAAAGTGACAACCACCACCAACGACCATGTCTTGCCGAGTGCATGCCCACCTCCCGACCTGATCAGCCGAAACAGACGATAGTTATTATCTACCCGCCGGCCTAATTAAGCAAGTCAACCGGAGATCAAGGCCTTCAAGTTCCGTGCCAGCGTCTTGATCTGACCGGGCGCCAACATTGCGAACTTGTGACGCTTTCCCGCTCCTCCAAAAACAGGGTCGTTCTTTTGCTCACTGCATGAAGCCCGCTGGAGACATGCTGCGCAATTTTTTCGTAACTTTTCGTAACTTTATAAAAAAGAGGACCCCGGCGGGGGCCCTCTTTCTGGCGGTCTATTTTCCGGTGGTCCCGGGCGATTTTCACCGGCGCCGGCGACAAAGCGCCAGGCCCAGGCCGAGAAGCAGCCACAAGCCGGCCAGTCCGCCTGTGCCGCTCGTCGAACAGCCGGCTCCCTGCGGATCGCCATCGGCGGTCAGGGTGAACTCGGTGCTGGCTACTTGCTTATCGGGGTAGAGGTCATCCGCGAACACCAGCCTGGCGCTGGCCTTCAGGACGTAGGATCCCGGCTGGTCGGGCGTGAAGCGCACCATGCGGCCCTTCTTGTAGTGGTAGTTGTACGGCGTGGACAGAGTCGCCGAGCCCCGCGGATGCTCGATCGTCGCGTGCGATCCGTCCGGGCGATCGACGATCGTCCACTCGTACTCCATGGCCCGGTTCTGACGGTTGGCCCATATCAGCAGGGGCAATTTTTCGCCGGTCTTCGCCGGCCGGTTGGCCCCTGCGTAAATCGAAAAGGCGCTGGCGGGATCCAGGCAGGCGCTGAGTTGATCGACTACGAAGCAGAACCCGTTGGCGTCGCACACGTCGCCGCTGCCGTCGCGGTCCATATCGATCTGGTCGCCGTTTATCACCCGCGGGCAGTTGTCGAGCACGTTCAAGAGTCCGTCGTCGTCCATGTCGGCGTCGCAAGCGTCGCCCATCAGGTCGCCGTCGGCGTTAGCCTGGTCGGGGTTGCTCACCATCGGGCAATTGTCCACGAAGTCCTGCACACCATCGTTGTCCTGGTCACTGTTGCAGGCGTCCCCGAAGTGGTTGGGGTCGGTGTCGAGCTGATCGGGGTTACTGACGAACGGGCAGTTGTCCTCGATGTTCAACCAGCCGTCGTCGTCGATGTCGCTGTCGCATGCGTCGCCGGTCAGATCGCCGTCGGTATTGGTCTGGGTCAGGTTGGGGACGTAGGGACAGTTGTCCTGAGCGTTGGCCACGCTGTCGCCGTCGATGTCCGCGTCGCAGGCGTCGCCGGCCATGTCGCCGTCGGCGTCCAGTTGGAACTCGTTGGCAATGTCGGCGCAGTTGTCACAGGAGTCGCCCTTCTCATCACCATCGCCGTCTGCCTGGTCGCGATTGGGCACGAAGGGGCAATTGTCGTAGTCGTCCTCGATGCCGTCCTCGTCGAAATCGTCCGCGTACTGGTAGGTGTCGCCCAGGTCGGTGTTGGCAATCAGGATCGAGCCGCAGCCGCAACCGCAGCCGCAACCTCCGCCACCCGACTCGTCAGGGGTGCCGCACAACCCGCCGGTGCACTCGCCCGGCGCCTGGGCCATGGCCGGCAAAGAGAACATCAGCGCCATACTCGCAACCACCGTAATAAATAAAAACTTTTTCATTTCCTGCCTCCTTTCCAGGTATCCCTGCGCATTGTATCTGCACAAGATATGCCAGTTGGCAGAAAATTCTGTAAGATATTGTATTATAAGAATATTGAAGCAAATGGGTCCACGCCCAGAACCTTCTACTGAAACCGTATTGTTTCAGATCAGGGTCGAGTCGAGTTGAAAAAATTTGCATGCTGGTATCATCGTTTATTTTTCAAGGTATTACGTGCAACCGAGATGCTTCAATAGAAAGGCCCGCAGGGTCAACCCTGCGGGCCTTTTGCCCAGTGGCTATTGTATTCAGCCGTGATTATTGTCTTTTACGCCCGAGCATTAGTCCCAGGCCGGCCAGCAGCCACAAACCCGCAAGGCCGCCGGTTCCGCTCGTCGAACAGCCGGCTCCCAGGGGGTCGCCTTCCGCTACAATGGCGAGCCTGGCGCTGGCTACTTGCTTGGTGGGGTAGAGGTCGTCCGTGAATACCAGCTTGGCGCTCAGCTTCAGGACATAGTTACCCGGCTGGTCGGGAGTGAAGCGCACCATGCGCCCCTTCTTGTAGTGGTAGTTGTAAGGGGTGGACAGCGTCGTCGAGCCCCGCGGGTGTCCGATCGTCGCGTGCGATCCGGCCGGGCGATCGACGATCGTCCACTCGTACTCGATGGCTCGGTTGCGCCGGTTGGCCCATACCAAAAGCGGCAGCTTGTCTCCCGTCTGTGCCTTCTTGTCCGCCCCGGCATAAACGGCAAAGGCGCTGGTCGGATCCAGGCAGGCGTTGAGCTGATCTACCACGTAGCAGAACCCGTCCAGGTCGCAGACGTCGCCGCTGCCGTCGCGGTCCATGTCGACCTGGTCGCCGTTCAATACTTGCGGGCAATTGTCGAGCACGTTCAGAAGCCCGTCGTCGTCCATGTCGGCGTCGCAGGCGTCGCCCATCAGGTCGCCGTCGGCGTTGGCTTGGTCGGGGTTCTGCACCTGGGGACAGTTGTCCGCGAAGTCCTGCACGCCGTCGTTGTCAACATCGCTGTTGCAGGCGTCTCCGAAGTGGTTTGGGTCGGTGTCGAGCTGGCTGGGGTTTGAGACGAACGGGCAGTTGTCCTCGATGTTCAACCAGCCGTCGTCGTCGATGTCGCTGTCGCAGGCGTCGCCGGTGAGGTCGGAGTCGGTGTTGGTCTGGGTCAAGTTGGGAACGTAGGGACAGTTGTCTTGTACGTTGGCCACGCTGTCGCCGTCGATGTCCGCGTCGCAGTCATCGCCCAGCATGTCACCGTCGGCGTCGAGTTGAAATTCGTTGGCCACGTCGGCGCAGTTGTCGCAGGAGTCGCCCTTCTCGTCGCCGTCGGAGTCTGCCTGGTCGCGGTTGGGCACGAAGGGGCAGTTGTCGTAGTCGTCCTCTATGCCGTCCTCGTCGAAATCGTCGGCGTACTGGTAGGTGTCGCCAAGGTCGGTGTTGGCGATCAGAATTGAGCCGCAGCCGCAGCCGCAGCCCGAACACACACCGTCGGTACAGGGAGAACCTCCCGACTCATCCGGAGTGCCGCACATCCCGCCGGTGCACTCTCCCGGCGCCTGGGCCCAGGCCACACCGGCCAGGGTAAGAAATACCGCCATACTCACGCTTACCAAAAATCCGGTTTTCATCTCGAGCCTCCTTTCCCTATCCGCAGAAACTATCAGCAAAATACAGGCCATGGCGTTCTGACGCTTACAACTTATTGAAAAAAGGGGTAATAGACAGATTACGACATTCGCATCGGGGTAAATATGAAACTTTTCAGAGACAGTTGGTCGCCAGAGGATGGCTACAGTCTTCGCGTTGGGTCTTTCTGGCCGATGTTTTACATATTTTACATCTAGTTACGGTGTCACCGTCAGGTTTCAGCATCACTTTCGAGTTCGGAAGCCTTTAGCCCGTGTTTGCGCAGGAGGCGGTGAAGACTCTGGCGGTGAATCTCTGCCGTGCGGGCCGCGGAGCTGACATTGAAGCCGTGACGCCGCAACAGGTCGACTAAGTAGTCGTGCTCGGCCAACTCCCGGGCCCTCTGGAAGGAATACTTGCCCAGGCCTCCCCAGCTTCCGCTGTCGGGCGCGGGACCCACGCCGGTCATCGACGTCGACATCAGGCTCGGGGCGTCGATGACGTTCTCGTCCACCAGGTGCACCACGCGCTCGATCACGTTTCTCAGCTCCCTGACGTTGCCCGGCCAGTCGTGGCTGCCGAGGAAACGGATGGCGTCGTCGCCGAAACGGCGTTCCTTTTCGCCGGTCAAGGTGCGCAGAAAGTCCTTGGCCAAAAAGGCGATGTCATCCTTGCGCTCCCTGAGGGGCGGGATCTTCAGCTCGAATACGCCCAGGCGAAAGAAGAGATCCTCGCGAAAGCGGCCGGCCTCCACCTCCGCCCGCAAGTCGCGATTGGTGGCGGCGATGATCCTGACGTCGACCGGTTGGCTCTCGGTGCGTCCGACGCGCTTGACCTCGCGGTTTTCAAGCACACGCAGGAGCTTCGGCTGCAACGCCGGCGGCAGCTCGCCGATCTCGTCAAATAAGATGGTGCCCTTGTCGGCCTCCTCGAAGGCTCCCTTCCTGGAACTCACCGCGCCGGTAAAGGCTCCCTTGACGTGCCCGAACAGCTCGGTCTCCATAAGGTGGGTAGGGATGGTGGCGCAGTCGATGACGACGAAGGGTTTGTCTGAGCGCGGGCTTGCGAGCTGGATCTCCTCGGCCAAAAGGCCCTTGCCCGTGCCGGTCTCGCCGGTGATCAGCAGGGTCGTATCCTTGGATGCCACCCTGTCGGCCATGTGGAACAAGGCGCGCATCTTCAAGCTGCGTCCCAGCATGCGGCCGTACGAGTTATGCGGGCTTAGCGGCACCTCGACCTTCTCGCGCATGGGCTGGAACAGCAGCAGCACCTCCCCGGCCCCGATCCGTGCCCCGGGGTGCAGGTAGGCCTCGACGATCCGGCAGCCCTCGACATCGGTGCCGTTGGTGCTCTCCAGATCCCTGATCAGGTGACCGTCTTCAGTCACCCTGATCTCGAAATGGTTGCGCGAGACGGTCTCGTCCACGATCACCAGGTCGTTGCTGCGGCTGGAGCCCACCCGGACCACGTCGCGATCCATGATGAACTCCCGTCCCTGCTCGGGTCCCTCGACCACCACCAGCTTGAACTTGAAGAAAGCCATGGTGTGCGACTCGCCGTCGCGCGAAGTCAGCAGGGTGTTCTTGCCGGCAAACCTGACCATGGGTGTCCTCTGTTGGTGTTTCAACTGCTGCGCTCATCATGCTCCCAGGCATTCGGACTGTCAACGTCGTAACCCGTTTGCCGGAGCGGCTCGGGCTGGCAGAAAAATTGCATGGTATTTTTCTAACATTGACCATCTCTGCCCCTGGAGGCTAATATGTCAGGAAACAAACTATGGAGGTGTGCCATGCGCCGCGTGCCACGTTGGATCCTTGTTTTCTCGTTCCTGTGGCTGACTCTCGCGCTGGCCGCTTGCTCGGGCTCACAGAACGGCGACGATCACGACGGCAACAACGTTGATGCCGACGGCGACGCAGGCGCGGGCGACGAGCAACAACCCAAGACGCTGACATGGTCGACAAACGTCGAGGTCGATCTCGAACAGGCCGGCAGCCAGCTGCGTCTTGCGGCCATGCCCGACGGGCAAAACTTCGCCGTCGCCTATTTCAAGAACCTGCACTGCGAGGCTGACGGCGACTGTCCGATAGCCTCAATGAGCTGCACCTACAACGCCTGCGTCGGCGAGTGCAGCACGCCCATCCTGGGCGGCCCGCCGACCGAGGTGCTGCAAGACCAGGTGCGCTACGCCTGGTCTGCAGGCGACACCTGGCAGCACGAGGACGTGGCCACGGTCGCCTCGGTCATGCAAACCGGCATCTCGATCGCCTTCGACGGCGACACCCCTTTAATCGCCTACCTGGGCGGCACACCTGCCGGCGGCCTGCAGGTCTGCGGCGGCACCGACGCCATGGTGGCGCGCCGCAATGGGCCCGGTAGCTGGACTGAACAGACGGCAGTGGCCACTTCCGGCCAGGCGGCGGCCGGGGCCGACTGTCCCAAGATGCAGAATATCTGCGACTTCGGAGACGTGGTAGGCCTGTGGTCGTGCCTGGCAAAAGCGCCGGACGGCACCATCGGCCTGGTCTACCGCGACATTCACAACGGCTACACCAAGGAAGCCAGCGACTCTTCGGATCTCGAGTACGCTTTCTCTTCGGGGGGCGGCTGGGGCAACGAATGGATCGACCTGGCCAGGGGGGCCGCCAGCTTCCCCTCGCTGGCCTTCGGCCCCGACAACCAGCCGGCGGTCGCCTACTACACCGGCAAATACGGGATGATCAATTTCGCAACGCACCCATGGGCCGACTACACAGAGCCCAAAGCCTGCACGACCAACGACGACTGCGAGCTCGGCCAAACCTGCTCGAGCAACTTCTGTACCTGCGTCACCGACTCGAACTGCCCCGCCCCTCGGCAGTGCATCGGCAACCGCTGCTCGGCGGTAATCGACAAGATAGACGGCCTGCCCGAGAACTCAATCTCGCTGGCCATAGGACAGGACGGCCGCTATCTGGTGGCCTATTTCGACGCCGAAGAGAAAAACCTGATGATCGCCCACTCGACCGACGGCCTGAGCTGGACCAAGGGCCTGGTCGATTCGCGCGAATCCACCGGCATGTACCCATCGATCGTCGTCGACCCGCAGACCGGCCAGCCGGGAATCGCCTACTACCGCTGCAGCGACTACAGCCCGGGCGACCTTCAGTGCAACCGCAACCAGGACGCGTTGCTGTACACCTATTTCACCGGCAGCTACCCGGACGAGCTGACCGCCCAGGCCAAGTGGAAAAAGAGCATCGTCTCCGAGGACTCCAACGCCTTCGACGGCATGCAGGCCTCGGCGGCGGTGCTGCCCGACGGGCGGATCGGCATCGCCTACCACTTCACCTGGTTCGACACCGCCGCGGGCGTCACCCGCCTGAACCTGATGTTCAAGCTGGGCACCTGGGAATAACCCATCAACTAGGAGAATACTCATGTTGCGAACTGCTCTGACGGCTATGGCTTGTGTCGCGGCGCTTTCCACGCTGAGTTGCGGTGACGATTGCGGGGGCATCTGCGGCTCGGAGTGCGAGCTTGTCGACTGCCACTACACCACGATAAAATGCGATCTCTACCCGCCTCCCACCCCGGGAATCGTCATTCACTATGTGATCGATAACGAAGGGGGCGGCCAGAACTGGGTCGCCCGTATCTTCATCGATACCGACGGGCTGGCGCAGGTCGAGGGGAGCCATTTCGAGTCGCAAGACTTTCTCGATCGAATTCAGCTCACCCGACCGGGCGGCGGCGAACAGTGGCCCGATTTCGACGGCAACGATTGCAAGATATCGAGCGGCGGGGACGAGGCCGGCAAGGGCATGTCCGGCCAGTGCAACTTCAAGTTCCTAAACGGCTACTTCGCCACCTTCAATTTCTCGTGCGAGTTGATGGCTGTCGAGTAGCGGTCAGCGAAACTGCAATCAAGAACAGCCGGGATCGTCCTTGGCATCTATCAGATTCTGGGCGTCTTCTTCGGTGAAGGAGCAAGCCGGCAGGCAGTTCCCGTCGAGCGACTCTTCACAGGCGGCTTCCACCGCCTGACCGTAGAGGACAATCGGCATCGGGTTACTGTTGGAGGCGTTGGAGTAGATCTCGATGAAGGCGTGGTAATCGCCTACTTCAGAGGGCGAGAACTCCACCCGCAAGTTCAGGCCGCAATCGTCGGGGCCCAACTTGACGCTGGCCTGGCCGGCCGGCGCCCACGACCAGTTGGCGAAGGCGCAGGCGTCGGACTGGCCGTAGAGTTTCGCCTGGTCGAGGTAGACCGTAAGATCCTTGTTGCCCGTGTTGCAGATGTTGAACTCGGTTCCGTCGATCCGCGGCTTGCGGCAAATACCTCCCACGCAGTGTTCACTGACGGCGCAGTCGCCGTCCGCCGAGCAGTTCTTGTGGCACCAGCCGTGATCGCAGCTCTCCCCGTCGCCGCAGTTGCCGTCCGTCTGGCAGTTGCGGCAGAAGCCGCGTTTCAAGCACAGGCTGTTGGTGCATGATCCATCCTTGCAGTGCTCGCCCGCGGCGCAATCGCTGTCTGCCGAGCAGTCTTCTTTACATAGCTGATTATCGCACTTATGCGCGGCCCCGCAGTCGATGTCCACTGTGCATGTCTCTTGACACCAGCCGTTTTCACAGGCCTCCGTAGCCTCGCATGTACTTTGATCCGCGCAAGTTACGTGACACCGGCCGTTATCACAACTCTCAGTGGCCGCGCAGTCTTCTTTCACATGACAAAAGTGACAAAAACCGCGCGCACCGCAGGTGCATAAGGATCCTAATTCGCAGTTGGCGTCGTCTGTGCAGGCTTGTTCGCAGTGCCCGCCGGTGCACACGTCGTCATCGCCCAGACAATCGTTGTCGCCTGTACAAGCTTGCGGGTCGGGGCGCCAGCAGAACCCTCCATTGCACTGTGAATCATCGACGCAGCGGTCTTCGTTCTCACCCGAAACCGGCGTCTGGCACAGGTTGCGGACGTTCACACCCACCGAGATCTCAGGCCCGTTGTCACCGCAATCGATGTTTGCCGCCCCGAACGCCAGAAGTACCACCATTATAATCCAGCCTCGCATAATAATTCTCCCTGTGGTTCGTCGTTTCGCCAATTTGAGCAGGCACGCCGCCACTTGTCAACACTGACAATGCACAGCATAACGCGGCACCATTGCTAACCAGGTACCGCAAAAACCGCGGCACTAACCGCTCTTCTTCAGGTCCGATCTTCCCAGGCCGTGCTTCTCCATCAACTTGTAGAGGTGCTTGCGGTCGATGCCGGCCAGACGCGCGGCCCCGGCCACTCCTCCCTTGGAGCGCGCCATCAGGCGTCGGATGTACTCGCGCTCGAAGGCCGAAAGAAGCTTCTCCTTGGCCTCCTTGAAGGGCAGCACGTAGTCGGGAAGCAGGCCCACCTGCCCTGCCGCGGCCTGGGCCGCCTGCGCAGGCCCCGAAAGGGCACCGGCCAGGCCGTCGCCTTCGAGGGCCAGGCTGCGTTCGACCGCGTTGCGCAGTTCGCGCACGTTGCCCGGCCAGGAGTGGCTCAGCCAGCGGCCCTGCGCCTCGGGCGGAAGGTCTGAAAACTTCAGACCGCGGTCGATTGTGAAACTGTCGAACAGCAATTCGATGTCCTCGGGGCGCTCCCTGAGAAGCGGCAGACGCACAGTCACCACCGAGAGGCGAAAGTAGAGATCCTCTCGGAAACGCCCGGCGGCGACTTCCTGCCAGAGATCCTTTTTACTGGCCGCCACCACCCGGGCGTCGAATTTAATAGGCTGGTTGGCCCCCAGGCGCACGAACACCCGCTCCTCGAGCGCCCTGAGCAGCTTTGGCTGCAGGTCGAGGGGCAGATCGTCGAGTTCGTCGATGAACAGCGTGCCGCCGCGGCTGACTTCCAGCGCCCCCTTTCGCAGGGCGCTGGCACCCGTGTAAGCGCCCTTGACGTGGCCGAACAGTTCGCTCTCGATCAGGTTATGCGCGATGGCGCCGCAATCGACCACAACCAGGGGCCCGCGGCGCCTGTTTGACTTTTCATGAAACGCCCTCACCGCGGCCCCCTTGCCGGTGCCGGTGCTTCCCGTAAGCAGCAAGGTTGCGTCCGTCGGGGCCACTTTTAGTAGCAGGGCGAATATCTCGCGCATGCGCAGCGAGCGGCCCAGCAGATCGCCGAACGACTCCTTCTTCGAGGGGGCGATCTGGACCGGGTCGTACTCCGTCTGGAAGCGCAGCACTACCTCGCCGGCCGAAAGCAACATACCCGGCCGCAGGTAGGCCTCCTTGACCTCGGCGCCGTCCAGACGCGTGCCGTTGGTGCTGCCCATGTCCCTGACCAGAAAGCGCTGGCCGTCGTTGACGATCTCGAAGTGCTGGCGACTGACCGTCACGTCGGTGATGGCCAGGTCGCATTCCGGGCTCTTTCCCACCACGGTCCGGCCCGGCCCCAAGGGGTGGGTCTTGCCGGGCTCGGGGCCCTCCACCTCGACCAGACTGCAGCGTTGGAGGCTGAGGCCCGCAGCAGATGGCGAACCCATCGTCAGCGTGCGCATTCCTACCTGTTCGTGGTCGGCCGCCATGAAGACCATTGTAAGACCCCGCCGGCTAAGCTGTAAAGAAAACCGCCTCTTGACCAATACGCCCGGCATGGAATACACTTCTGCCTCGTAGGTAAAGAACGCAAGGGAGCGCCCATGAGTGATAAATCCAGCGACGACAAGAACCGTCGGCGCTATCCGCGTGTGCCGCTATCGCTTCTGATCCAGTACCGCTTCGATACCCTGGACGACTTTTTATCTGAATACTCGGTAAACATAAGCATCGGAGGCATGTTCATCAAGACGGACGAAGTCCGGGAAGAGGGCAGCCTGGTCTACCTGCAGTTCTACCTGCGCAACGGGGCCAAGCTGATCGAGGGCCTGGGCAAAGTGGTCAGGGCCAACAAACCGGAGTCCGGCGACGATTTTGGCAAGTCGAAAGACATGCCATCCGGGATGGGCATCGAGTTCGTCAACTTCGATGAGGAATCGATGCGGCTGATCGAGCAGATCGTCGGGCGCAACACTGCAAACGCCCGGGAAAGCTGACGGCAGGCGGTTTCTTTTTTCACGGTGCTGTAGGCTTTATGACGCCGGGAGGGAAGCATGTTCGTGGGTGGAGAATTAACGGATCTTTCAGATTATCCCAAGCGCTTCGAGCTCAACGACGGCCGGGAGATCTGGCTGCGGCCGATGCGCAAGGACGACCGCGACAGGCTGCACAACTTCTTCATGGAGTTGCCGGCCAAGGATCGCCGTTTCTTCAAGCATGACGTCAGCCAGCGCGAGGTGATCAGCAACTGGTGTTTAAACCTGGATTACGACCAGGTCTTGCCGATCCTGGCAATACAGAAAGAAAACGATCACGAGCGCGTGGTGGCCGACGCGACCCTACACACCGAGAGACACGGCTGGTCGATTCACGTTGCCAGGATCAGGGCCGTCATCCACCCCAAGCTGCGTAAGAAGGGCCTGGGCAATATCCTGCTGCGCGAGTTGTGCGACCGGGCGGTCCTGCGCGGCATCCAGAAGATTCAGTCGGAGGTCCGCGACGACAACAACGAGGCCATCGCCATACTCAAGCAACTGGGTTTCAAAAAAGAGGCCGTTTTCAAAAAGCACGTAATGGACACCCGGGGGCGGCTGCACGACATGATCATTCTTTACAACGACCTGTCCGATCTATGGAAGAAAATGGACGATCTGAACATCGACTGCGACTTTCACGTAGTGCCCTGAGGCAATTTCAGAACACGCCGATGTTGAAATGCAGCATCCAGACCTCCTCCTCGCGGGAGGTGTCCGGATCGAGGTTGAAGGCCAAGTCGAAGGCCAGCGGGCCGACCGGAGTCACCAGGCGCAGTCCCAGGCCGGCCGTCGGGCGCAGATCGAAGGGGTTGAAGTTTTGCGGCTTGACCCACAGGTTGCCCAGGTCTACGAATATGGCCCCCTGGAGAATGTCGGGGATCAGCGGAAAACGAAGCTCGCTCTTGAAGTTAATAAGCACGTTGCCACCCAGCGAGACGCACTTTTTCTGGTCACCCTCTTCCACGTAGACACAGGCAGAGCTTGGATGATCGGGATTGCGCTGATCGGCCGGGATCAGCCCTTCCTCCTCGAAGCCGCGCACCGAGTTGCGCCCGCCCAGCCAGAAGAGTTTGTGCGAAGGCGTCTTCGAGTCGGCGCTCAGGTTGAAAATTATGCCCGCGCGCAGCGAGACGGCCAGCGTCACGGCGCGGCCCAGGGGAATGTAGCCGGTGGCCGTGCCGTCGAGTTTCAGAAACAACACCTGGCGGTCGGGCAACAGGTTGTCGGCCAATTCGGCGCGCATGGCCAGCAGGCCGCCGGAGTGGGGACTGAAAATGTTGTCGCGCTTGTCCCAGGACAGCTTGGGGCGCAACACGCCCAGCAACAGGCTGCCCTCGTCGTAGCGCAGATACTTCTGCGTCGGCCCGCCACACTCGACCCCGATGCATCCCAACCTGTCGTACTCCAGCTCGAACTCGGTGCTGAACGACAGGTTGTCGCTCAACTTCAGATCGACGCCCGGGACGATCGAAACCTTGGTCAGATCGTGGGAAATGGCGTGATCCTGCAGGGCCAGCAGGTCGACCCTGGCGGCCAGGTCCATGTCCAGCGCCCAGGCCCGCGGCCAGTGTAGTCCGGCCAGCACAAACCCCTCGAGGCCCTCCCAAAACGACATCTTCTTGTAGCGATCCTCCCACTGGCTGTAGAGCGGGTAGAAGACCAGGTAGTTGACCTTGGCGCGTCCGACGAACTCGAGGGCATAGCCGAAAAGGTTTCGTTGGCTGTATCCCAGTTGCAGGCGCACGCCCTCCGCCGATGACAGTCCGGGGCTGATGGAGATCGAATGCGGCAAGCGCTCGCGAACCGAGACGACGATGTCCTTCTCGGCCCGGGGCACTTCGGGATCGAGCAGCTTGATGTCGACACCGGAAAAGATCTCGAGCTGGTAAAGCGCCTCCCGGCTGGCCGCCGCCTGGTCGGGCGAGAAAATTCCTCCGGCGTGAAGCGTCAGGCTGTGCCGGAAAACGGCTGGATCAGTCAGAACACTTCCCCTGATGAGCACGCGCCCGACTTTTACCTGCGGCCCCTCGTTGATGGTGTATACCACCTCGGCCAGACTGCGGTCGCCGGAATAGCCGATGCGTTGCCCGATCCGGCAGTAGATGTATCCCTCCCGCGCATAGGTACGAACCAGCGCCAACCTGAGTTGCTCGACGCCGTACAGATCCAATGGCCCGCCCGGGCGAACCGGGCCGGTGGATCGGGCGGCCACATCGAACAGGCGCGGCGAGGAGAGAAACTGGTTGCCTTCGAAGGAGACCGACTCTACCCGCGTCTGTATTCCTTCGTGGATCGGGATCGTAATGTACAGGTTCGAACCGCCGGCGTCGTAGGACAGCAAGGGGGGATCCACCCGCGCCTCCAGGTAACCCTGGCTGCGGTAGAGATCGCCGATCTTTCCAAGCGCCTTTTCGTACGGCTCGCGCAAATAGACCGTCTCCGGCACCAGCTCGAATAAAAAACCCTGCGGCCGGTTGACGCGCCGCTCGACGCCGCTCAATGGATGCGATCCGCCCAGGGGATCGAGATCGCCGCGATCGACCGGCTGGTTGACGAGCGACTGGGGGATGGCATCCAGCTGCGCGTCGAAGATATATGCGCGGAGCTTCTCGTCGGAGAAAGCCGTGTTGCCCTGAAAGTCGATATCCCTGACCGTGACCCGGTTGCCCTCGGCGATCATGAAGATTATTTCCTTGCGCCTAGCGGCCTGGTCGCGCTCGACCCGATAGGTCACTACTACCCTCGCAAACCCGCGGCGCCGGTAGAGGTCTTGAAGGCGCTCGCTCAGATCATCCAGCACGAAAGGATTGAAATCGGCTGTTTTCCTGGAGAGGATCTCTTTCCCGAGGGTCTTGGAATTCAACACCTGATTGCCCTCGAAGCGATATGACACCATCGGTCCCGAGGAAATTTCGATCGGCACGACGAGCCACAAGGCCTGCAGATCATAATCCAGCTTCGGATCCTTGATGCGCGCCTCCAGATAGCCCCGGCTCCGGTAGAAGTCGCGCAGCCGGACGATTGCCTTGCCAAGAGCCGGTCCATCGAGCACGTCGCCTTGATCCATTTTCATGACCCGTTCAAGGCGCTTGGTGCCAAATGCCAGTTGCCCCTTGAACCAGAAGCGCGAGATGCGAGTCGGGGGCCCTTCCTGAAAATAATAATTTACGGCGACATCTCCATCTGCGGGCCCTTCGGCCTTCGAGACCACTTGCGTGCGGCGATAGCCGTGCAGGCGGTACTGCTCGAGCATATCCGTCGCGGCCGCCTCCATCTTCCAGCGATCATACTCGTCACCCCGCTCCAGGCGACTCAACCTGTGCAAAGCGTCGTCATCGAGTACATCGTTGCCGAAGAAGCCAACCGAGAGGACCTTGCGTTTCCTGACCAGCTCGAAGGTCAGGCCGACTCCGTCGCCCTCGGCCCGCGCCAGGGCGCGCACCTGCCCGAAGAGACCCATGTAGTATAGGAGCTTGACCGAGCGGCGCACGGCCCTGGGCGAGAAACGGTCGCCGACATGTACCTCGACGTAGTTGAGCCCCTCCGGCGTGGTCAACCCCTTTCCCTCAAAGTGGATCGACTTGACCCGGCGCCCCCGGAGAAAGTCCATTTGCCTCTCCCCCGCCTGAGCCGTGAAGCTCAAGGCCATAAGAAACACGCCGACAACCAGCCGGAGCTTCATGCTACCACTCCCACTGGAACTTGAGATCCAGCCCGAGGTTGCCCATGTTCACCAGCGGCGAGTCCTGCTCGACGTCGTTCTCCCAACGCAGCCGGGTGGACACTCTCTTTGACAGGCGATAGGTAAGATCCAGGTTCTGGTCGGCGTCGTCGTATAAAGAGCGGCCGTAATCCAACTCGAGGTCGTCGCTGATCAAGCGCAAGCGAGCCCCGATCTCGAGGCGCGGCGAGATCGCTCCGCTGCGCTCGCTGCTGGTGCTGCTGGAATAGCGGCTGCGAACACGCAGATATTTAGGCTGGATGACCTCGGGAGGAAAGGGAAACACGGTTCGCAGCTTCTCGTCCAACTTCAAAGAGCGAGAGAGGATCTCTCCGCCCAGCCCGACCAGATCCTCGCTTTTTAACGCCTCGACGTCTCGGCTGGTTATACCGAAGGTCAGCAGTGTGACGATATCGCGCTCGTCGAGCGGCGGATCGCTCTTTAGTGAGATCTCGGGCTTTGCGTCGCTCTCGGCGGTGACGCGCAGGTCGACATGATATTCAGTCTCACCGCCCTTTTCTTCCTCTCGCTGAATAGTCTCCGTGAGCGATGCCAGTAGTTCGACCCGCGGGCTGATTGAATAGCAATCGCTGAACTGAACGTGAGTCGACTGTATGGAAAAATCCTTGCTCAGGTAGTTTACCGATCCATTCAGCGCTTCGACGTCCCCCGTGAGGCCCGGCCGCTCGATGGTCCCGCACACCCGCAAGTTACCGCGCATCTCGGCCTGGAACTTGATCAGGTCCAAATCGTATTCCAGCTGAAACTTTCCGGGGATGACCAAACCCAGGTCGAAGGCCAGAAACTCTTTCTCTTTCGAGTAGACATTGGCGCTCGCCAAATGCCTGCGGAATATGCCCCGGGAGAGGGAATCCAGCGAGAACTTTTCGCGAAAAGATCCCTCCAGAATCCTCACCTGCCCCGACAAAACCAGTTTTTCCGGCGGGCCTTTGAGACTGAGGGTTCCCGTGCCCCTGCCCCAGAGCTTCTTGTTCAGGTTATATCGCACACGGTCGATTTCGAAGCTCAGGGCGATATCTGAAAGTTTGTTTTCCGAAAGCTGCAGGTTGCCCAGGCCGGTGAAACGCCCTTCTCCAAGCGTGCCGTCCAGGCGTGTGATCTCGAGCGTGTGAGGCTCGATTCGCAAGCGACCCGTCACTTTGCTTAGATCCTGCGAAAATCCGCGAATGCGCAGGAAGTCCGCCGCAAAGGCAAGCGATCCGGACAGCCGCAGGTCTCTCCAGGGGCCCGCGAGAGACAGCTTCAGCTCGGCGTGGCCCGCGGCCCGCGGCAGGAATTCGAACAAGGTCGGCAACAGGGCCAGGTCGACGGCGCCCTCGATTTCGAGGCGCGGTCCGCGCAGGAGCTCTCCAGCACCTGTGATATGGAACTCCGTCCGGCTGCCTGTTATCTCGCACTTGCTGATCTCAAAGTCAGCGCCCTTCAAATCGACCTCGATTGGCGCCTTGTTGGCCAGCCTGATCCCGGCCGACTCCACCGAGAGCGTGTCGATCTTCAAAAGGCTTTCGATCATGCCCGGAACCAGAAGCAGTCCATGCGCCTCCAGACTCCCCGAAACGGCGCCGCGCCTTCGCCGCCCCGCCGCCAGGCGCGGCAGAAACTCGCCCAGACGGCGTGTGCCGAACCGCAGCCGGGCCGAAAAAGGCAAGTCCTTGCGCAGTTCGGCCCGCGTGGCAAGCACGGCCTCGCCACCGAGAAAGCGGCCCTCGATCTGCACGGCCTCGGTCGTTGCCCGGGCGGAGACGGAAGAATCCGGCATTTTCTCGCCGCGCACGTAGGTATCGTAGCTCTTGGCCCAGCCCTCGAACGACGGAGAACGCAGCGGTCCCTTGATGCTGATGTGCAGATCGAGCCTGAAATCCAGTATCCCGACAAGGCCCACCAGCGGTCGGAAGGATGCCGCCCGCAGTCCGGTGGAGTAGGCGGACAGGTCGAGTTGCAGGTCGCGAGAGATGTCGCCGCGGGCGAACAGCCAGCCCGGTCCCATGCGCGCCTCGAACAAATCGAGATGCCAGGCGCCGTGCTCGACCCGGCCCGCGATGCCACCCTCCTCGAACACCTGGCCTCCCAGGTGCACATCCCCGAAAGCCAGCCTGAAGTCGAGAGCCGGAGAGGCAATGTCCCCGGTCGCCTTTATCCTGCCTCCAATCCGCCCCTTGATCCACACAGGAGGCGGCCTGCCGCTTGCCAGGGCGATGACCTGGGATATGCGCCCGCCACCGATGTCCGCGACCAGGCCCAGGGGATAGGGCGATCGCGTCCCCAACTTGCCGTTCAGCCAGACCGTCCCGCCGCGCCCGGCCATGGCCAGGTTGTCGATGCGCAACTGGTCTTCGGCCCACCTGAGCGTCCCGCGCAAAGAGCCGATCGTGCGCGCTGCACAACTCACCTGCTGCAGGTCGAGCCCCAGTTTCAAGTCCGGCTCGGCAAGCGACCCGTCCAGACGGGCGCTGGCCGAGCCCAGGCCGCCAATGACGAGATCGGCGATCGAGAAGTCTTCGATGTTCAGCTTGGGAGCGCTGACTTCGGCGGAAGCGCGGCCGTCTTTGAAATACAGCTTGCCGCCGCCCTCGATTCGCGACTCGCCGACAGCCAGCTTGAACGACGACAGGTGCAGCCGGCGCCCGGTGATCGCCGTCGTCGCCCGCAGTTTTCCCTTACCGAAGCCGAGGACGGGAGGGCGGCGCCCCTTGGCACGCACCGAGAACCTGTCAATATCCAGGCGGGATGCGGCGATGACGAATGCCCCGTTCTTGCCCCTGATTTTTCCGTGGAAATCGATCTTGCCGCCCGCCTGCAACGAAATGGGCGTGGCCTGCGCCTCGAGTGCAGCAAGCAACTCGCCCAGATTGATCTTTTCGATATCCAGCTTGCCCTCGAACGACCAGGGATCGTGCAAGGCCAGCCGGGCGTCTCCCGTTATCGATCCCTTCCCGGAAGTCAGCTCGAGATGGGCCAGATCGAGCGAGCCCATATCGAGTTTGAAGCCCGTTCGCAGATTGACGTCCCGGGCCCCGGCAATGCCAAGCTGATCGATGTGCAGTTCGCCGGCCAGCTGCAACAGAGCGCCGGTCATCGACATATCGGCCGTCACGACCGCCTTCCCGCTGACGGACGGCAAGTACGGCAGGTAGCTTTTAAGTAATGCCAGAGGAATGGTTGAGGTCAGCCGAATCTCGGGGATCAAACCGGCCCCGGTCTTGACGATGCCGTGCGCCTCGAGGTCGAAGCCCGAGGCCGCGATCCCAAGGCGATCCAGCCGGAATGTACCCTTGCGCCACCCGCCCAGTAGTTTAACGTCGTCGATCCGCAGCGCGCCTCCCGGCAGATCTTGTGGTTCGAACAAGCCGGCGCCCACGTTCAGGGTCATCTCCAATTGTTTGCCGTTTTCGATTGCCGCACTGGCGCGCACGTTATCGAGCCGCAGGCTGGCTTGTTCTCCAATCTTCAGCTCGATGCGTCCGCCGTTAATCTCGACACGGCCCGGCAACAGCTCGCTGCCCGCGTCCGAGCCCGTCTGGCCGCTGGATGTCAGAGCAGGTAGGTCAACAATGCGCCCGCCGGCGAACCTGAGATGAATCTCGGGTTTATCGATCTTCACCCGGGTTATCCGGATCCTGCCGACCAGCAGAGCCAACGAGTCCATCTCGACCGTCAGCCGCTCGACCCGCAGCAGGATCCCTCCGTCGCTCCCGCGAACCGTAAGCCCCCGGCTCGCCAGGCCGAATGGTAAAAGCCCGATGGTACAGGAGCCGCTGGAGACGGGAAGACCCAGTTCGGCCGAGAGGCCCGTGCGCACCATCGAGCACATCCGCCCGGCGGCGTAGTCGGATTTCAGAAAGGCAATCCCACCGGCCAGCAGAATCAGGAAGACCGCCACGATCAGCGCAAGAACCCGCGAAGCTTTTTTACGCAAAGCGACACCCGAAAAAAACAACAAAAAAAGCCTCAACCGCTCCCGGGGCGATTGAGGCTGCCCTACAGCAAGCGGGTGATGGGAGTCGAACCCACGACGTCAAGCTTGGGAAGCTTGCATTCTACCTCTGAATTACACCCGCATGAGGAATACCGAACGGTCAGCCACCTCCCATGTTCCGGCCTTTTCCTGAATATACCAGACAGCAGACAAAAAAGGAGGTACTACGGCTTGCCCAGCCTGTCAAGGAAACTGTCGATTTCGTCCATTGTAACGGCTTTCGTGCCCGTTGCCTGGATCCTGCCTGCGCTGGATTCTTCGGGGATCACTATTCCGGCCTCGCGGCGGGCCTCGATCGCCTCGGGAACCTCCTGTTTGCGGTTCAGCCCGAGTGAGGCCGCCACCTGCTCGGCCAGTCCGCTGTCGACCACCGAGCGGCGCGCCAGGGCCGCCTCGAAGAGACCATTGTCGCACAGCGTGTTGATCAGGCGCGGAATTCCCTGGCTGTATTTGTGGATCAACTCCACCGCCTGACTGGTGAAAAGCATCTTCTTCGAACCCGCCATCCTGAGACGGTGCTTTATGTAGGCCTCGACCGACTCGAGATGAAAGGGCTCCAGCTTGTAACGCACCGCCACGCGCTGCGCCAGGGGCGGGTCGAGCATCAGGTTATTCTCGAGCTCGGGCAGCCCGAAGAAAACGAAGGTAATCAGCTTGCGCTCGGGCACCTCGAGGTTGGTCAGGCCACGGAACTCTTCCATCAACTCCCGCGACTGGAGCATCTGGGCCTCGTCGATCAGTACAACCGCCTTCTTGTCTTGCTCGTAGATCTCCACCAATCGCTGGTATAGCTGGCTGAGCAACGCCAGCTTGTCCTCGGCCGGGCTCTGCACTCCGAGCTGCAGCGCGATGCGCCTGAGAAGCCACGAGGCCGTGATGCCGGCATGGATGATCACCAAAAGCGCCGCCTCGAACTGGCTCTCGGGAAGGTTGTCCAGCATTCTCCGTGCCAGCGTCGTTTTACCGGCGCCGATGTTGCCCACGCACAGGGCCAGACCGCGCATGTTGTTCACCGAAAACATCAGGCGCACCATGGCCTGCGAGTGCTGCACGCTGTTGTAATAGAAACGAGTGACGGGTGCGTTCGAAAAGGGCTCCTGGCTCAGCTGAAAATAGGCTAGGTAGTTCATCGTTCCGGCTACATGTAAGAGATATTGCTTTTGGACTTGGCCGCTTTACCTGGCTTGTCACCCTTGTTCGGCTCGTTCTTCGTCGCCGCGTCTCCTTTCGAGAGAATCTTTATCTTGGCCGCAACCTCCCTGAACCCGGGATCGCGCTTGTGTACCTTTTTGAAGTAGAACAGCGCCTCTTTTGGATCGTCGAGCAATTCATAAGTGCGCCCGATCTCGTAGTAGACACCGGTGGCCGCCTGCTCGGTGACATCGGCTCCGTGCAGCGCATCCTTGAAACGGTTGATGGCCTCGCTGAACTGCCCTTTTTCCTGGTAACACAGCCCGATCATGTTGAGGGCCGCAGAACTCCTGGAGTGATCATGGGCAGCGATGCCGAATTCGCTGATCGCATCATCGATAAGACCCATCTCCTTGTAGGCTATGCCGAGATCATAATGGGTGGCCGAATCCTCCTTGTCCACCACCTTCTCGACCCCCTTCTTGAACTCGGAGAACACGTCATCGAAGCTGTACTGAAAATCTTCGTCCAGGGGAACGGGCGCGACGTCGTCTCCCACCTCGCGTTCGATTTCGGCCGCCAGGTCGAAAGGGCCTTCCATCTCTTCTGGTAACATCTGGGCGCCGGGGCTCTCCCCCTGTTGCAGGCGCTGAATCTTTTCGTGACGCTCGGCGACCTCTGGGTTATCCGGATACTCCTGCATGAGCCGCTCGATCTCGTCGCCGGCTTCGTCAAGCAGGTTCTGCTGAATGAAGAAATCGATCTCCTCGAGCGAATCCTCGAGATCCCCGTCGAGAGCCTCCCCAATAGGCTCGGCCGCCGGCTCGAGTTGGAACGGTTGAGCCTTATGGGCAACCTCGGTCGTCTCGGGTTCAAACTCGTCAACCGCTGCAGGAAGTTCCGCCAGCTCGTCGACAACCGGCCCGCCCTCCGCCGCCGGCACCGACACGAGGCCGACTTGCGACTGGTCGAAAAAGTCATCTTCCCCGCAGAACTCGATCAGTTGTTCTTCTGCCTGCCTTTCATTCGCGGCGGGCAGCCTCTCCCGGGTGGTTTGCGGTTCGTCCAAGAGTTCGACGATCTCGGGTTCGCCTGAAATCTCGGCCTCTTGCTCTTCCAGGATCTCGGGATCTTCCAAGATCTCGGGCTCTTCCAAGATCTCGGGCTCTTCCAAGATCTCGGGCTCTTCCAAGATCTCGGGCTCCCCCAGGATCTCGGGCCCGACGGGGGGGTAATCGCCAATATCCAAGGCAGAGGCCTCGACCGTTTCCTCGGTTCCGTCGTAGTCCAGCGACAAAAACTCCTCGACTGCGGGCGGCTCGCCGGCGGCCTCGCCTCGCAAGGCATCGCCTATCTCGTAGTCCAGAGCCGCCCGTTCGGCGATCATGGTCGGAGCCTCTTCCTCTTCACCCACCAGGTCGTCCATCTCGACGTCGATATCCATCCCTGGAAGATCCTGCTCACGGCCGAGGCTGACCGTGCTGTCCTGGTCGAGCACCAGGACGTCCGGAGCCTCCCGGAGTTCAGCTTGCCCGGACGCCGCCGCAGCCGCGGGAGGCGCAATGTCCCGTCCATCCAGTTCCCTGACCAAGGCCCGGCCCTCGCTGTGATCGGGGAACATGGTCAGCAAAGAGCGCAGGTGCGCGCGGCATTCATTGAAGCGCCCGATGCGCTTGTTGATATGAGTCAGCGTGAGCAATTCCTGGGCGGCGTGATCCAGCTGGTTGGCATTGATATAGATGTCCTTCAGCTTCTCGTGGGCCTCGATGTTGTTCGGATCCAGGGTGAAGATCTTGCTGAGGTGGTCGAAGGCCTTGTTTTGCAGGCCGTACTTTATATACACATCCGTTTCGGTCAACAGCCTGGATATTGTCTCTCTGGCATCATCCTCTGCTGCCGGCGCCCGCCGCGGGGAGATCGCCTGGTCGACCGTCAGGCTTTCGCCTATGGTGGCCCCTTCAGCGGCAAAATCACTGAAAGACTGTTCCACCGTCACGCCTTCTTCGGGCTCTTCTTCGAAGGCGATATCGGATTCATCATCCAGTGCGAAATCATCCGGCGACGAAATGGGCAACGAGGCCGTAGGTAACGTGAGGGTGCCTTTCACACCCGCACCCAGATCCCGGTCTTCCTGCATGTCGGCGAACAGGGGATCCCGAGCCCGTGGATCTTCGGCCGACACCCCTTGAGACAGGGCTTGCCGCGCATCTTGATCGTCCGGAATGATCTCCAGGATGCGTCGATACACCTGCTGCATCTCGTCGACGGCGTCTTGCTCGCGATATATGTTGGCCATCTCCTTGTATACCGAGACCGTCTTGGATATCTGGTTGAGCTCCTGGAAAGCCAAGGCCAGCATTCCAAGCACCTCGAGATCGCGGGGGTCTGTCTTGAAGCAAATCTGTAACTTTCCGAGTGCCCGCTTGGTATCGCCCCGCTGCAGGTAGATATTGGCCAGTTCCTTGATCAAGGCGACATTGGAGGCGTCATGGTAGATCAGCCGCTCGGCCACCTTTATGTAGTCTTCGATCCGGTTGGCGCTCTTGAGGTCTTCGGCCGCCCTGGTGAACTCTCCCACTGCCTCGGGGATCATCTCTTCCCGCGAGTACATCTCCCCCAGCTTGATCCGGCTGGCGATGTTGTCCGGGTCGAGATCGACTATGCGCCGCAAGATGTCGAGTGACTCGCGTGACAGGTTCTGCTGCTCATAGGCATTGGCCACAATCTGCAGGTGCAACATCGCATCGCCGATAATGCCCAGCTTCTGGTACTCTTCGGCCAGGTGCAAATTGACGTCGACGCGAGTATTTTCGATCTTGAGGATTTGCTTGAAAACCGCCACCGCCTTCAGGTGAAACCCCTGCTGCGAATAGGTGGCCGCTACCATCAGGTAGGTATCAACCGCCTGCTCCTTGTCGCCGACCCGGACAAGCAAATCGCCCTTTTTAAGCAGGGTGCGAACGTCGTTCGGATCTTCCGCGAGGATCTTCTCATACTCGCGAATGGCCTTCTTGATCTGGCCTTTCTGAATGAACTTGAGCGCGTTGTCGTTTATTTTGTTCTTGTTAATCGCCACGATCAGCCCTGAAAAGATTTAACGCGCCACGAAAAAACCCTTTTTTCGCGGACACTTCCGCCAATGTCGCCAACCTTTGATCTTAACCCGGATTCTGCTGTGCAGTCAATTTCTTTTTGTGAAAAATTGAAATGCTGATAGCGCGGTTTATTATCTGACCCGTTCGACATATTGTCCCGTTCGGGTATCGATACGGATCTTTTCCCCCTGCTTGATGAAAAGAGGCACCTGGATGTTGGCGCCCGTTTCCAGTTCGGCGGGCTTCGTCCCGCCGCTGGCTGTATCTCCCTTGACTCCCGGATCCGTATTGACGACCACTAACTCCACAAAGTTGGGTAGTTCGACCGCTATCGGCTTGCCGTTATGGAATAGCACCGTCACCTGGACATTTTCCTCGAGGAAATCCCGTACGCCTTGCAGGTTGTCCTGGTGAATGAACTGCTGCTCGTAGGAGCCGTTGTCCATGAAATAGTACTCGTCTCCGCTACGGTAGAGAAACTGCATCTCACGCTCTTCCATGTCCGGCTTGTCGACCTTGTCCCCTGACTTGAAGGTGCGATCGATGACATTGCCCGTGTTCAGGTTCTTGATCTTGGTGCGGACGAAAGCCCCTCCCTTACCGGGCTTGACGTGCTGGAATTCCAGAACTATGTATGGCTCGCCGTCCAGCTCGATCTTCAGGCCGCGGCGCAAATCGCTCGTGGAATACATCGGATTCTCCGGGCAACTCTACGAGAGCTCGTCGATCAGCGGCTGGGCATGGACCCTGAGAGCATAGCGACCGCGGCCGACCAAAGCCTCGGGCCCAGTCAACAGGGCCACGAAGTGCTCGTCGCAAAGCAGGCGCACTATCAATTCGCCGTTCTCCATGGAAAGCGAATATTCACGGACGGCTCCGCCGTCGACGCTGGCCGCGGCCTGAATTGCCTGTTTCAATGAGTTGGTCAATTCTATCAATAGTATCTCTATGTCCGGCGGCGTCTGGCTCTCGTCTTGGCGTGCAACGATAAGGCCGTCGAGATTCATGACAACAGCCGAACGGATGCCCGGAACCTGTTTGCAAATTGCCTGCAATTCTTCCTGAAAAGACATCGAATTCCTCCTAGCTAGAACCATTGAGGCGATCCAGCATCAACCTGAGCAGGCGCAGCTTTTTCTCCCGGGGGTCTATCCGCTCAGGGACCGCGCCTGCCCTCACGCTTATTTTCGCAGCATCCACCGGGACCCGTGTCCCGGTAAGCCGGGCCAGCATCTGCTGCAATACCGCGATCCTCTTCCCTTGCGCCATACCAACCTCTCTTCCGCGAGCGCGCAGCAGGTCGCGGCAACTCGCCAAGCCCCTGGCCGCCGACTCGTTGTCCCGATCCGCGCCAAGCAGCCGCTCAAAGATTCCAGCCGCCCTTTCCGGATGCCCCTGTTCCAGATACACCCACGCCAGCGTCTGTGTCTCGAGGACGTCGTCAACCATGGCGTCAACCGCTCCCGCCAGTTCCGCGAACAACTTGTATCCGAGACATTAGGGGTTTGTCAACAGGAAGGGAGAAATCCTTAGCGATCAGTTTCCCGTGATGTCCGCACAGGTGAGGTCAGCGTTGGTGTCCTGCCCGGGGCGGCAACCGGGGTAGATCGGGTTGCCGTTTATGTCCAAGATGTCGGCACCGTTTTCATCCTTGCAGGCACTGGTTCCCGTGCCCAGGCAGCCGGAGCAGAAACTGATGGGAAAGACGAAATCATTCGACTCGACGTCGCGCCCCCCGAGCGTCTCTCCCTCGATTCTCAGGTGCAACCCGAGGACCACCCGGTCGAGGTCGACCGGGTTGACGATATTCTGGAGGAGCATCAGGGAGGAGCCGACCTGGGGAGAGACGAGACGAATGGACGTGACGATAACTCCGGGCGAATCGCCCGAGCCGGCACCCACCAGGCCGCTTATGTAGGTATCGACCTCCACCTGGTTTTCCAGCATGAGAACCGGTGAGACCGCGTTCTCGGGAGCCTCGAGGACATCACGCCCGTCCAGCCACTCGTACGAGACCATTCCCTTCCTGAGCTGAATATCGTTGGCTTCCAGTTCCCCTATGTCCTCATTGGCGTTGGCCACCAGTCGATTCTCCATCTGGAAAGAGCTGGAGTACTGCGGGTAGCCGCCGAAAGCGGGATGGCCGATGTCGAGCAGTCCACGGGATATGTATACGAAGCTACCTCCCGTCTGGATTTGCGCCAGGCAATCGGTATCGCTCAGTGGCGACGCGAAGCTAATCACCAGCGACTTGTCGTTGTCCACGCAGCCCACAACGCCGCCGACCGTTGCGACCATCATCATCCAGAATAGCGCTCTGGTCTTCATGGTTTACCTCCGTGTCTTTCCGGCCGTCAGCGTTGTGAAACCGTCGACCGCAGCCGATTGACGATTCTGGGAGTGATGAAGATCAACAACTCCGTCCGCTCGTCGTTCTTCTTGGTGTTCCTGAAAAACCACCCCAGAACGGGAATCTGGGAAAGGACCGGAATGCCGGAGAAAGTGTCGGATGTTTTACGTGTGTAGATGCCGCCGATGACCGTGGTGTCCCCGTCCCTGACCAGCACTTGAGTTTGGGCCTCTTTCTTCAAGATTGTGGGATCGCCCCGCGCGCCGGTGCGTGAGAAATCGGGCTCGTTTTTATTGACCTTGATGCTCAACAGGATGCTGCCCTCCTGGGTGATGTGCGGGGAGACCTCGAGTTCCAGCTTGGCCTCTACGAATTGCGTGTTGACGCCGGCCGCCGACACGACGCTGATGGGTATGGATACTCCCTGGGCAATCTTTGCCTTCTGGTTGTCCAGGGTAGTGATCTTGGGCGCGCTGACGATCTTGACCGCGCCCTGGTTCTCTAGCGCGCTCAACCTCAGGTTGAGGTGGGCGCTGCCGCCCGCCGAGCCGAACAAGAAGCCCAGGGCGCCGCCCGACCCGGCGCCTACCGCGGCCGGCAGGTTGATGGCGAACTTGCCGGGATTGGCCGTGCCGCTCATGTCGCTCATGGTCTGGGTGTCGTCGGCGCCGCCCTGCATGACGAAGCTCGAGGGAAAAGGCAGACCGGTGGGATTGCCGGACTGCTCGGAGAAAGCCAGATCGCCGCCCCACTGAATGCCCACCTCGCGGACAAACTGCGTGTTGGCCTCGACGATGCGCGCCTCGATCAAAACCTGGGGCGTCTCGGTGTCCAGGCTGCGCACCAGGCCCTCGGCCTTGACCAGGTTCTGAAGGATATCCTTGACGATCAGCACGTTTGTGCGAACATCGACGTTGACCGTGCCTCTCCCGCTGAGGACATCCTTGACCTGCGCCTGGATGTTCCCGGCGACCGCGTAGTTGACCGGGATCAGCCTGACCCGCAGGGGCTCGAGAGTCAGCTTGGCCTCGGCCGCCTTCTGGGCCAGTTCTTGCTCCTTGGCCAGGTCGGCCATGCTGGCGATGCGAATGATGTTACCCTGGCGGACCTTGCCGAGCTTCTTGGTCTTGAGGATTATTTCCAGCGCCTGGTCCCAGGGGACGTTGCGCATGGTCACGGTTATCTTGCCCTTGACGTCGTCGCCGGTGATGATGTTGAGCTTGGCCACCTCGGATATAAGGCGCAGGATGTTGTGTATATCGGCATCCTTGAAATCCAGCGAGATTCTCTTGCCGTGGTATTTCCTGCGCTTCCTGACACCGCTTCCTGCCCCGGACGCCAACTCGGGCCTTCTTACGCTGTAGCCGGCCACCTGGCTCGGCTCATAGGAATAGGCCGCCGCCTCGCCCCGGCCGGCGGAGTCTTGCATATCGCGCGCGGTTTTCTTCTCTGCGCTGGTACCCGCGGCGAACACCCAGTTCAGCTTTCCGTTGCGCCTCTCTATGCGGTTTGCAACCCTGCCGCCTGTCACGGCCACCAGCTTGACCTTTTTCTCGCCGCGAATCATGTAGGCGCTCAATGACTTCACCGAGCCGCCGAATTCGGAGGTGTCCAGCGTGCGCTCCAAAAGCAAGGGCATCTTGCAGTTGTCGATCTGCAGCACGGCCGAGCGCGCGTCGCTGTGCGTAATCCGCGGTTCGGCGTCACCCTGCAAGTCGATCACCACCCGGGCCTCGTTCTCGTCCTGCCGGAAGTCGACATCCTTCACTTCGGCGACCTTGCGTGGAGGTACGGGAAGGATGGGCTTGACCGCGATCTTCGGCTTGGCCTCGATCTTCGGCTTGGCTGCCGTCTTTAGCGGCTTGTCTTGGAAGCTCAGGCGAATACCCCGTTTGAGCCTCTCTATCCGGTAGGGACGTCGCTTTCCATCGACACAATCGACAACCACGCGAACCTTGCCGGCATGGCGCGCCGCCCTGAGCTCACTTATGTACTTCGAAGACAGCTTGCGCTCCAGCTTCTTTTCGGGCATCGAGGCGCCGAAGACATCGAGAACTATCCTGAATGGCGAGAAAACCTCGAGCACTTCGTAGTTTTCGATCGCCCGGTCGGCCAGGATGGTGATCTGCTTGCCATGCCCGGAATCGATGCTGCGGATCGCAACCTTCCCGGCCTTGTCGCGCTCGCCACGGCTCTGGACAACCCGGAAATCTTTCTCCGCTTTTTTCGCCGCCACGGTGCGCGGCGCTTGCGCGGGTGCGGGCGCTTGCGCCCGTACCGCGGCCGGGGCGGCACGGCGCGCGCTCTTAGCCGAAATGGTGACCACCAGCGCGGATCCCTCCGCGCGGGCCCCGAAGCGCACCCCGGGCTTCATGCCAATAATGAAGCGGCTGACCACGCTGCCCGCCTGCCGGAACTGGGTGCCGGCTATCCTGGATATATGCGCGTCCTCGATCCCGGCCGGGACATCAACCTTCAAATCCGAGTTGATCAGGTCGACCACCAGGCGATCGGGGTTCTTCAGCTTGAAGACGGTAAAGGTAGGCGTCTTCTCGCCCCTGAAAACAATCCTGGTGTCCTGCTGCCCGGATATGACCTCCACCTTCGTGATGATGTTGTTCGCCCCCTGGATTGCCGCCGGTTGGGCCAAGGCCACTCCCGCGAGCAGCAGTGCAGGCAGCGTCAACAGGCTTACCAGAACTTTGCGAGATCCCATGGATCTTCTCCTTCACCAAGTATGGGCAAGTCGGCCCTGATATCGATAATATCTCTCTCCCGCCGGTTGCTTCATCATTCTATTTTTTCCCTGATGATCTTCATGTGAATGTAGTTGGTCACCTTGCGCCCACTCCAGTCGCGGTAATCCTCGGCAACTACCACTTCGTCGTTCTTGATGCGCACGACTCTTCCGAAGTTCTTGCCGATCCGCGTGCCGACCTTGATGACGATCCCCTTGCCGTCCGGAAGCTCGACTTGGGCTCGCGGCCGGCTAATGCCGGAGATGATCGCGGTCAACTTCAGCTGATCGATCTCGTACTTCGTCAAAATGGTGCCGGGGCCGTGCTTCTCCGGCCCGCGGATCACCTTGTAGAACGACTTGAACGGGTCCCGCTTGCCGACCGGTGAATAAACATAGGGTGTCTCGGAAGCGTCCTCGGCTTTCGGCGCCTCGACAACCGGCGCGGCCACCTTGGGCTGCTGTGCTGTAACCGGCGCGGGCGGCCTCTTTTTCTCGCTGCCGCAGGCGCCCGACGAAAGAGCGACAGCGAAGCTCAGCAGGACCAGGCCGGGCAAACCACGGCCCCGGCGGGGGTCAAGGATCCTGACTATTTTCGTGCGTTGCGTGTTCACAACCGGCCCTTCCTGTTTATAAGGACGAGGATTCGAGCATTCTGGCTCACTTTGTCCCACTTTTCTTCTTTTCCACGCCCGTGCCGGCTGCCTGCGGCGGTAACGAGCGAAATGTCTTCGCCATGCAGGAAGCCTCGAGCATCACCTTACCGCTTGCAATCTTGGGCGATTTCATGACTATGTTCGAGACGTTGATGATGCGATCTTCCTTGGCTATCTTGTCGAAGAAAGTCAAGATTTCGTGGTAGTTGCCCTCGATGTCCATGGACACGGGTATCTCGGCATAAAAATTGCGCATCACTTCGGAGTGCGGAGCGAACTTGAGGATGCGAATGTCCGATTTTTCGGACAGCTCGTTCAAGGTTTTCAAGAGTTGATCCATGTTGGAGTCGTCCGGCAAGTTCTTCTTTTTTTCCTCGAGCTTCTGACGCAGGTACTCCACCTTCTTCTTGAACTTCGAGAGGTTTCCGGCGATTTCCTGTTTTTCCTGCAACTCCTCGTCCAGCACCGAAAGCTTCTTGCCCAGCCGGCCAAGTTGCTCCTGCTGATCGAGGTAGATGAAGTAATAGTGCCCGCCTGCCATCAGCCCAATGATGATCAATACGATGGCGGCCTTGGTGGCCATCGGAATCTTCTGGAACTGGGTGTAAAACTTTTCCATGACGTCCTCTTGGTCGCGCTAATCGAGCCCTCGTCAGATGGCGTAGTTCACCTTCAACGTTATCTTGAAAGAGACATATGACAGCTTGTACTTTTTGTCCTCGTCGGACTTTGTTTCTACAAGGCGAATAGCGGAGAAAAAGCTCTTCTGGGCAACGGGCTTCTTTGCCCCGGCCGACGCGGGTTGGCCGTCGGTCCCTGCTTCCGACATGGTGTCCAGCAGGGTCATGAAGTTACCCACGTGTTTGTTGCTCAACGCCTCGCCCTCTATCGTAACCGTGCCGCTTTTCTCCTCCCACTTGGTGAGCCAGACCTGCTTGGGAATGACCCGGCTGAGGCGATCGAGCACTCGCACGGGACCCGTTTTGCCTTTAAACAGGTTCTCGATTATCATGAGCGTGCGATTGAGGGCCGCTTCCATGCCCTTGTATTTCTCCACCTCGCCGATGGCCTTGTTGTACTGCTGGATCTGCTGCTCGGCCTGCTTGATTTGTTTCTGCCTGTTGGCGATATCACCATCCACCGCGTTCCACCACAGGTAAAGCCCGACAAGCGTGGCGACGATCAGCACCAATGCCAGGATGAGTTGCTGCTTGACATACTCTCGCTTCCGCGCGGCCTTTATTGGAAGCAGGTTAATTTTTATCATGGCTGCTTCCTCACTTGTCGTCGGGCGAGCGGATGGCCAGCCCCACCGCCACGGCGGCCGCCGGACCCACATCGCGAATGTACTCGGGGTCGAAGCGCTTGGGATCGAACTCGATGTTGCGGAAGGGGTTCATGATCTCCACCGGGACACCCACCTTGCTCTCAATAACCTTGTAAAGCGAAGGCAACTTGCAGGTTCCTCCGCTGAGATAGATGCGGCTGATCTGGCTGTCCGCCGCCGTGGCGGCATAGAAATCGAGCGAGCGCTGGATCTCCCCGGCCAGGTTTTCCGAGACCGCGGCGATCACTCGCTCGACCTCCTGGGGCACGACCGAGTCGGCGTCGGAAGATGACCCGCCGCCGAGTTTGAGGGCCTCGGCCTCGTCGTGGCTGACGTTGAGCTGCTTCTGGATCTCTTCGGTGAACTGGTTGCCGCCCATCGAGATGTCACGAGTGAATGCCGTTATACCCCCTGCCAGAACGTTGATATTGATCACGCTGGCGCCGATATTCACCAGCACTATTGTGTCGGCGGCCGGCAGGTCGTAGTTCACCTCGAAGGCGTTCTCGGCGCAGAAAGCCGCCACGTCGACTATCACGGGCACTAAACCCGCCTCCTGCACAACGGCCAGGTAGTCGTTAATCATATCCTTCTTGGCCGCCACCAGCAGGACGTCCATCTGCCCTTGCTCGCTCGGCTCGGGGGTCAGCACCTGCACGTCGATATTGACGTCATTGATGTCAAAGGGAATGTACTGCTCGGCCTCCCACTGGATTGACTCTTCGAGTTCCTCCTCGGTCATGGCCGGCAGAGTGATCTTCTTGATGATCACCGAGTGACCGCTGATGGCGATGCCGACCTCCTTGCTGCGGATGCGCTGGGTCTGGATCAAGTCGCGGATGGTCGAGACGATGACCGTCGAGTTCATCAGCGCCCCGTCGATGATGGCCTCCGGCGGGAGCTGTGTGGTGCCGAAGTTGAGCAGCTGGTATCCGCGCTTGGTCTCCTTGAGCTGGACGAGCTTTATCGAACTCGAACCGATGTCCAACCCGACTACGTTTCTTGCCTTGGCCATGGGCTTGTCACCTCGTCAGCCTTCATAGTCTTCTGCGCTGTAAGCCGGGACGAAGACCTCGTCCTTGTCCGAAAGACGCATGCCGAGCGCCAGGATGATCTTGCGCTTGGTGTCCATGCGGCAGCTATAGCCCGACTCGACGCGATCGATGGTCAGCGCCGAAAGCCCCGCCTTGCGCGCCAGTTCGGCCTTGCTCAGAAGCAGCGACTCGCGGATCTTGCGCACGTTGTTTTTCTTCGCGACAGCAGTCTCCGTGCTTTCCACCGCCGTGTCTTCAGAGTCGCGCTCCCAAACACCCACCGCCGACTGCTTACGATTCCTCTTCATTTTAGCTCGTCTCCTGCCCGTGTGATCTCAGCGCCGTAAAGGTCGTCGTTCGCTAAGGATCGTGGGCTGCATCAGTATCCACCAGAAGATAATCATTGTCAAGAAAATTTAGCTTAATTAGATATAATTATACCTAATTGACCATAAATTTACTTCCCCGGGGGGGCTCCAGTTACCTTTCTGAGCCCCTCGGTCGAGCGCTCCTTGTTTACCTCTGAATGAGGGGCGCGAGGCCCGGCGTTCTCGCGCTCCTTCACCACCAGCTTGGGGTGGGCACGTTGAAAGTCCTTTAGCGCGCTTATGGCCCTGACGGTTGCCGGGGGAACATTGGGGTTGCCCACGGACGGGGCTTCCCCGGCACCAGTCGACCCGCGTCCCGAGGTGCTCAGCACGACGCCCGGCTTCATCTCGACGATCCCCTCGCGGTCGGGCTTTTTTCCCGCTGCCCTCTCGCTCCGGGCTGGTTCGCGGCTCGCCCCAGCCTCGTCTTTCGCTGGTTGCGCGCGTTGCACGGGCTTCGTGTTTGGGCCCGCGTCAACACCGGCGTCCCGCTCCTCGGGTGAGCAACCGCAGCCGCGACATCCCGCAAACACCAACACACAACCGGCAAAGAGTACGGCCGGTAAAATCGACAATCCTCGCATTTTTCTCCCTCCAGCAATGTGTCTTCTCTGTTTACCCCAGGCGAACTTCGTATGCAACATATGACATCAGAATCGGCATAGGGGACCGTAGGTTCGTCCTACGGCTCCCCTGCCACACCACCGGACATGCGGGTCCGCATCCGGCGGTTCGGAAAGTTGAGGTTACGCCGCAAGCCTCGGCACTCCTTCCCGGTCGT